>ERZ772924.148-NODE-148-length-33066-cov-18.238496_pt1 | contig 33066 bp, 32 predicted proteins | sample MGYA00512116_ERZ772924 | MGnify/ENA primary metagenome ERZ772924 (study PRJEB29015, sample SAMEA2737920) | human oral metagenome | biome: human oral; feature: human-associated habitat; material: dental | place: China | collected 2134 ...
CGAGTGCGTCGTGAAGCGGCTGCAGGGCCGTGCTGCATGTTCGGGGGCTGGACGTGGGGTCTGTGGCTGGGTGGGCCGTAGCGGATTCGTCCTGATGGCTGATGGCCTGCGGACTGGGCGGCAGCTTGTCGTGCTGGGTGGCGCGCGATTTGCGCTCCACCAGCACGCCGTTGAACACATCATTAATGATGAAGCGGCGTAGTGGGGAGGCCAGCCAGTAATCGGCGCCGGCCACGGGGCGGGTGACTGCTCGAAGTGCCGGTGGCAGCGAGGCCCACAGCAGCAGGAAGTCGGTGTGGCTGGTGTGGTTGGCAAAGTAGACGCGCTGGCGCGGCTCAGGTGCACAGCCCGTCCAGAGGCTGCGCACGCCCGTCAGGGCGCGGGCCAGCGTCGTCAGACCGAAAGCGGCCAGGCGTGCAGCCGGGCGGCGCGTCGGGGTAGGAAGACTTTGGGGTGACGTGGTGTCAGTGTTGCCCATGGGTGTCTCCGGGGGCGTCGGGGCAAGGTGGCTCTACAAGGCCGTGGATGGATGGTGCATGGGGAAGTGGCCGGCGTCCTGGCGTAGAGGACGGATGGTTGGCGGCTCAGGATGTCCGGGCTTCGGCCAGTCCCTGGCGCACGCGCTGGATGCAGGTGAGTGCCAGGGCCAGCGTCAGCAGTGGCATGATGAGGTTCAGCCAGGTGGGCGGCAGCCAGCCCAGGGAAATGAGCAGACCCAGCAGGCCGAAGACGAAGGCGCGGTCGCTCTTGCCGCAGGGGCCGTCGTAGCGGCGCGAGGCGCCGACCATCAGGCCAAGGACACCGCAGAATTCGGTGAGGGCGGCCAGGAAGATCACCAGCGCCACGGAAAGTGGCTGGACACCGGGCAGGAAGGCGAAGGGGATATAGAGCGCCGCATCGGCCACCACATCGGTGAGCTCATTGAGGTAGGTGCCTAGCGGGGTCTTCTGGTCGTGCTCGCGGGCCAGCATGCCGTCAATGGCGTTCAGCCCCATGCGCAGCAGCATCCAGACGGGCAGCAACAGGAAGAGCCCCGGGTGGCTGGCGGCCCATGTGCTGAGGATGATGCCCACCAGCAGGGAGAGGCCGCAGGCCAGCAGGGTGACCTGATTGGCGGTGGTGCCGCGACGGGCCAGGGCCTGAACACCAGGCCGCAGCAGGCTCTGGAAGCGGGGTTTGAGCTGGTAGATGGTGATCATGACGCTCCGGCCGTGTGCCATGTGGGAAGAAGGCTGGGCCGGAGTGTGACCGATGAGGGGGAGGTTGTCTGTGATGGATGGCCGGGGTGGGCTTGATTGTGTCCGAGTTGGTGGTAGTCAGGTCAATACGTCGTTGCTTGTGTGTGGGGAAGTAGGGGGATGTAGTGTCCCTTGTCAGGATAAGAAAAATCACTCACATGGTTGGCTCGCCAGGAGACTTGTCGCTGAACTTGACTCTTTGGTGTGACTTGCGTTCCGGTGTGCCATCAAGGGCGACGGTACGATTCAACGATTTGTTCTCAAGCAATCTTCCTGAGGTAAATATGAATCAACGGATTCTTGTCACTGGCTCCTCTGGTCTTGTCGGAACGGCCATTCGATCCCTGCTTGCTGCCAAGGGGATTGAAACTGTCTGTCTTGATCTCAAGGCTCAAGGTGCTTCATGCGGCGATATTCGCAACAAGGAAGACGTTCGTAGACTGATGGTGGGTGTGGATGGCGTCATTCATCTGGCGGCGGTGTCCCGTGTGGTCTGGGGGCAGAAGAACCCGGAGCTTTGCTGGGAGACGAATGTCACAGGGGTGCAGAATGTCCTGGATGCTGCCCATGAGGCTTCATCGAGACCCTGGGTGATCTCCGCGAGCAGTCGAGAGGTCTACGGAGAGGCAGAACATCTTCCTGTCAGTGAAGACATGCCCCTCCGTCCGATGAATATCTATGGCCGCTCCAAGGCGGAAGGGGAGCGACTCGTTGCAGAGGCAGCAAAGGCCGGAATGAAGGCCTGCACGATCCGCCTGTCCAATGTCTATGGCAGTGTCGATGACCATGAGGATCGCGTCGTGCCTGCCTTTGCGCGCGCTGCCGCCTTTGGCCAGGAGCTTCGAGTCCAGGGTGAGAAAAACACCTTTGACTTTACCTATATCGATGACGTCGCAAGAGGGATTGTTCTGCTTGCCGAGTTTCTTGCTTCGGAAAACGCGGCACCGTCTCCTGTGCATTTCGTGACGGGAAAGCCGACAACCTTGGGACAGTTGGCTGACAAGGCCATTGCCATTGGGGCTCCGGGTTGCAGGAAGAAGCAGGAGGCGTCCAGGAACTATGACGTGGCGCGTTTCTTCGGAAACCCCGAGCGTGCTGGAAGTCTTCTGGGTTGGAAGCCAACCGTCTTCATTGATGAAGGTCTGGCGAGACTCGTCAAGGCGTTCCGGGAAAGTGCAGAGAAGGCTTGAATGGCGGAAAGGTCATCATGAGAATCCTGAAAGTCATCCATGGCTATCCCATGCGTTACAACGCTGGGTCGGAGGTATACAGCCAGACCTTGTGCCACGGTCTGGCGGAGCGCCATGAAGTCCATGTGTTCACACGAGAGGAAGATGCCTTTGCGTCGGACTTCAACCTGAGGAAGGAGCAGGATGCTGACGACAAGCGCATCACGTTGCACCTGGTCAACAATCCGCGACTGAAGGATAGATACCGCGCGGAAGGAATCGATCAGCGGTTTGCGCAGGTCATGGATGAGGTGTGCCCGGATATCGTGCATGTTGGCCACCTAAACCATCTGTCCACATCCTTGCTGAAGGTGGCTGCTTCAAGGAATGTGCCCATCGTCTTCACGCTTCATGATTACTGGCTGATGTGTCCGCGTGGGCAGTTCATGCAGATGTTCCCGGCGGATGGGAAGACACTATGGGCTGTCTGTGATGGCCAGGAGGACAGGAAATGTGCAGAGCGCTGCTATTCCCGATACTTCAGCGGCGCGCCGGATGAGGCTGAGGATGACATCCGCTACTGGACTGACTGGGTATCCAGGCGTATGAGTCATGTGCGTGAAATGGCGGGGTTGGTGGACATGTTTGTTGCGCCTGCCCGCTACCTCCGTGACAGATTTCGGGACGATTTTGACTTGCCGGAAGAGAAGCTGATCTACCTGGATTACGGCTTCGACAGATCTCGTCTCGGCGGACGAAAGCGCGCGGAAGGTGAACCATTCACCTTCGGGTACATCGGAACACATATCCCGGCCAAGGGCATACATGATCTGATCAGGGCATTTGGCCTTCTGAAGGGTGATGCGCGTTTGCGTATCTGGGGGCGTCCGCGTGGTCAGGATACCGAGTCCTTGAAACGAATTGCGGACGATCTTCCAGAGGAGGCCAGAGCTCGTGTGGAGTGGCGCAAGGAGTACAGGAATCAGGAGATTGTCGAGGACGTCTTCAACCACTGCGATGCCATTGTGGTTCCGTCGATCTGGATGGAGAACTCACCACTGGTGATCCATGAGGCACAGCAGGCAAGGGTGCCCGTGGTGACCGCAGACGTGGGCGGCATGGCTGAGTATGTCCACCATGAGGTCAACGGCCTGCTTTTCGAGCATCGCTCCGTGAAGTCCATGGCCGAACAGATGCAGAGGCTGGTGGACTCGCCTGAGCTTGCAACAAGGCTCGGTAAGCGTGGCTACCCGTTCAGTACGAGTGGCGAGATCCCTTCTGTCGAAGAGCATGTTCGTGACATCGAACGTCTCTACGAGAAGGTTCTGGCAGGAAAAACGTCAAAATCCATGTGAGTGAGAGCGTGTGATGAGCAACGACTCCAAGTTGAATTTTCCCTGGCGGATTACCTTCGACACCAATCCGGATACCTGCAATCTGAACTGCATCATGTGTGAGGAGTTCTCTCCCTACAGCCAGTCAGAGAAGGAAAGGCAGGGAAAGGTGGTTCCCATCGGGAGCGGTGACACGGAGGGCGCACCTCGTCGGAAGCAGGGCGAGCGTGTCATGCCCTTTGAGATGATCAGGAAAGTGGTTGAAGAAGGTGCCGCCAAGGGGCTGAAGGAGATCATTCCCTCCACCATGGGAGAGCCTCTGCTCTACAAGGACTTTGACAGTATTCTTGATCTGTGTGAGCAGCATGGTCTCAAGCTCAATCTGACGACCAATGGGACGTTTCCCAAGGGTGGGGTGAAGAAATGGGCCCCCAAGATCGTGCGTGTGACGTCTGACGTCAAGATCTCCTGGAATGGGGCGACCAAAGAGACGCACGAAGAGATCATGACGGGGACCATATGGGACAAGGTCCTTGGCAACGTTACGGAGTTCATCAGAATCCGGGATGAGCATGCGGCTTCCGGGGGAAATCGCTGTCGTGTGACTTTCCAGCTGACGTTCCTTGAAAGGAATGTTGGTGAGCTGTCCGATATTGTGGCGCTGGCGATCAAGCTGGGAGTGGATCGCGTCAAGGGGCATCATCTGTGGGCGCACTTCAAGGAGATCGAGGATCAGTCCCTGCGCAGGAGCGCCGAGGCGATCGGAAAATGGAACCAGGCGGTCGAGAAGGCGCGCAAGGTTGCTGAAGAAAAGCGTTTGCCAAACGGACAGAAGATCATCTTGGAGAACATCTTTCCGCTGGATCCTTCCAGAACCGGGGACATTGCACCGGGTGGCGAGTGTCCATTTCTGGGAAAGGAGGCGTGGATCAACGCCGAGGGACGATTTGATCCATGCTGTGCACCGGACGAGCAGCGCAAGGGGTTGGGCTCCTTTGGCAAGATTAAGGACAAGACCATGGGTGAGATCTGGCATGGGGATGCCTATGAGTCGCTGGTAGCCAACTACCGGGACAAGGAGCTTTGCCGGGGATGCAACATGAGAAAGCCGGTGGAGGGCACATGAGTCATCGATACCCGGTTCCGTCGCCCTGTGGCACTCATCATCTGAAGCGACCGGCAGAGGCGGCTTATGAACGCCGCTTCGAGAAGGTCATGAAGTTTCATGATCCAGGACTTGCGCCTGTGCATGATTGCGGCTTGGCATGGCATATCCATGTGGAAGGGTCTGATGCCTATGACCGCCGGTTCAGGCAGACCTTCGGTTTCTACGAAGGGTTTGCCGCGGTCGAGTCCGAAGAGGGTTGGCATCACATCACCGAGAGCGGGAAGGACCTGTACGCGACGCGATACGCATGGTGCGGGAACTTTCAGGAAGGACGATGTACCGTTCGAGATCGGGATGGCTCCTACCATCACATCACGAGCTCTGGCCAGGAGGCCTACCCCACGCGATGGCGCTATGCAGGAGACTTTCGCGATGGGGTTGCGGTGGTGCAGAGGGAGGATGGACGCTCCTCGCACATGGATGCCGATGGAAGGCTGCTGCATGGCCATTGGTTCCTTGATCTGGATGTCTTCCACAAGGGGTTTGCCCGGGCTCGGGATGATGATGGCTGGATGCACGTGAACATGGAGGGTGTGCCGATCTATGAGAGACGTTTTCTCATGGTTGAGCCTTTCTACAATCGATGCGCCCGCGTGGAGCAGCATGATGGGGCACTGGTCCTGATTGACGAGTGCGGTGAGACGCTGCAGATGCTGCGTCCTCCGCGCCGATCGGAGTTTGCAGCGCTGTCCACCGACATGGTGGGGTACTGGAAGACACAGGCAATCAGCACGGCAGTCCAGTTGGGAGTGGCTGATGCATTGCCGGGGTCCATGGCAAGGGTTGCGGATCTGTGCCACCTGAAAGAGAACGGTGCCTACCGGCTGCTGCGCGCTATGGGAGAACTGGGGCTTGTCGAGAAAAAGAATGAGGTATGGCGTCTCACCTCTCGTGGCGAGTTTCTTCGCAAGGATCATCCGCTGACCTTGTCCGATGCTGCTACCGAATATGCAAGCCGTCTTCACGATCCATGGCTGGACCTGCCCGATGCCCTGCGTCGTGATTCGGACTGGAGTCCGCCGAAGGTATTCGAGGACGTTGCAGCAAGCGATGTGGCTTCGTGTGCGGGACATCATCGGATGCTGCGCAGCTATGCCAGGCATGATTACCCCAGCGTCTGCCGTGCGCTGGGGCTGCAGGGCACGGAGCGGATCATCGATGCGGGTGGTGGCCTTGGCGTGCTGGCCAGGTTCATCCGGGAGCTGCATCCGCAGGTGCAGGTCACGGTGCTGGAGCGTCCTGAGGTCGTGGCGTTGGGCACGCGGACCCATACTGATGTGTCATGGCATGCAGCGAGCCTGTTTGAGTCGTGGGGGCTGAGTGCAGATGCCGTCCTGTTATCCCGAATACTGCATGACTGGAGGGATGAGGAGGCGCTTCAGATTCTCAAGCGGGCGCGGGAGGCGCTTGGGGAAGGAGGGCGCGTATTTCTTGTCGAGATGCTGATGCCGGAGCACGGTTTTTCTGGAGCACTCTGTGACCTGCACCTGTTGGCGGTCAATGGCGGCAAGGAAAGGACCGTCGGAGAGTATCAGGCCTTGCTGAGTCAGGCTGGCTTCCGTCTGGAAGAGGTCCGCAACCTGCCGGCCTTGCCGTCGGTCCTGATTGCCAGGAGCCTGTGATGGTGCAGGAGTGTTCTGGTCTTTGGGCATGCTGGGCATCACTGCCCAGAGACCGCGCAGTCACGGTGCTGCTGAGGCACGCGGAACGAGATGAGCCCAGCCATGGCGGAGAGGTCCCTGCAGATGCACCTCTTACCAGCCTGGGTCGAGATCGTGCGGAGCAGTTGGGGTTTCTGATGGCGGATGATCTGCAGTCTCTGCGCTGCAGTCCGGTCCTGCGGTGCAGGCAGACCGCTGATGCCATTCTTGCCGGGGCACGCCCGAGAGAGACCCTATCAAGGATTGATGACAGGTATCTGGGGGATCCGGGCGTTTTCATCATCGATGAGGAGGGGGCCGGCAGGAACTGGCAGCGCCTGGGGGTTGCTGGTGTCAATCGACATTTCATGCAGGGAGAGGGGGCTCTCCCCGACATGGCGCCACCAGAGACTGCGGTGCCGAAGCTGATTCGGCACATGTTTGAATGTGCAGGCCCGGAAGTTGGCCTGCATGTCTTCGTGACGCATGACTACCTGGTTGGCGCCACGGCCCGTTACTGCCTGGGAGAAAAACTGTCCGATGAAACCTGGCCCGGGTTTCTCGAGTGCGTGGTTTTTTGGCAGGAAAACGATGGCGTCTGTTTCCGGTATCAGGGGCGGCAAGGATGTCTTCCCGAGATGGGGCTGCAGGACGCTCAGTGATAGTCCTCTTCCCGCTGGTGCCGGACGGCCAGGATGGTGACGATATTGTCGGGTTCGATCCGGTACAGCGCCACGTAACCGCTTGAGCCGAAGGGAATGATCAGCTCTCTCAGGTAGGGATCGTGGGCCGTGGCCTTGCGGCAGTTCCACGGGAAGGTCCGCAACATGTCGATGGCCCGGATGATGGCGTCCAGGGCACGCTCGGCGATCTGCAGGTTGTCCGGACAGCGGTTGCAGAGCCAGCCGTAGAGTTCCTGGAGGTCCTGCTCGGCTTCTTCCGTGAAGCGGACTGTGTGGCGCTTCATCGCGGTCAGGTGTTGCGCCTCTGCCTGGCGCTTTCCAGGGTCTGGCGCAGGCCGTCGATGACGTCATCAGCGGATCGATAACGGCCGGTAGCCTGGGCCTTTTTTTCAGCAGCGAGGCCGCGCGCGAGGAAGTCTGCCTGTGCCTGGCGAAGCGCCACCTGGCTGCGCACGGCGTGTTCAATGAACTGGGAGAGCGTCTCGTCAGGCCGCAGGACGCTTTCGGCTGCCTGACGGAACTGGGGATCCACTCTCAAGGGGGGGAGGGTGGCGGATTTCATGGCGGTCTCATTGTGCATTGCTATTGCAATGCGAATGATAGTGGGTTGAGAGGATTGGGGCAATGGAGGGCAGGGGCTTGAGTGTTCCCAATTTGGGAAGTACTATAAGCAGACTCAATCACAGCAAGGAGCTTGGCGATGAACATTCTTGGCCTGTCCTTGCTCAAGGCATTCAAGGCGTCCCATGCCGATGCCAGAGGGCCTTTGGCGGCATGGCAGGAGAGTGTCGAGCGTGCCAGGTGGGAGGGGCCGCAGGATATCAAGCGGGTCTATCGCAGCGCAGACTTTCTGGCTGGGAATCGCGTCATCTTCAACATCAAGGGAAACCGTTACCGACTGGTGGTGCAGGTTGTCTATGTCGGCGGGGACGTGATCATCGAATGGGTAGGTACGCATGCCGAATACACGAAGCGGAGGTTCTGACATGCAGGTGAGGCTGATCAAGAACGACCAGGATTGCGCGGCTGCCCTGGCCCGTATCGCGGAACTGGCATCCGGTAACCTGGTGCCGGATTCTCCGGAGCATGATGAATATCGGCTGTTGTCACTTGTCATCAAGGACTACGAGTCCAGGACAGTACCGCAGGAGCAGGCTGATCCCATCGATACGATCCTGTTCTACATGGATCAGATGGGGTTGAGCCGCAAGGACATGGTGGCCTATCTGGGGTCGCTACCCCGTGTCTCGGAGGTCCTGTCGCGGCGGCGGCGACTGACGTTGGCGATGATGCGTCGGTTGAATGAGGGGCTGGGTATCCCGCTGGACATTCTGGTGCGACCTTATGAGCTGGAGCGGGGAGCAGGCAGCGCGATGCGTGTTGCTGGCCCGGAGGGGCTGGCGCTGGTTTGAGCGCCTGCTGTCGGGTTCCTGTGTGGGGGCTTCGGCGGCTGGGCAGGATCGGTCGCTACCCGGCTCCATTGATACCAATATGACCGGCGCCTCTGCTCCGTAGACCTTTCGTGGAGCCCAGCGCCGTTCTTCTTTTTGTTGTCAGCCTTTCTGATTGTTTCCGGCTTTTGTGTTGCGGCTTTTCAGCCGGTTGCGCATTCCGGCTTCAATCAACCTTGCCCAGGGGCAGCTCGTTCAGTTCCATGCGTGCCTCTCTCCAGGAGGGGTAGTGCTGGTCCAGCAGGGAGATGAAGCCCTGGGCCGGCAGTTGCTGCTTGATGCTGTCGTAGGTGGTTTCCTGCCAGCCCAGGGCGTCACGCAGTTTCTGGTTGCCGGCAGAGCTGCCCCAGGGATTCGAGCGTGTGGATGAAGCGCTTGATCTTCTGCTCTGTGGTGTTCAGACATTGAACAGGAAGTTCAGCACGTCCCCGTCCTGGACGACGTAGTCCTTGCCTTCGGCGCGCATCTTGCCGGCTTCCTTGGCGCCCTGTTCGCCCTTGTACTGGATGAAGTCGTCGAAGGCGATGGTCTGGGCGCGGATGAAGCCGCGTTCGAAGTCGGTGTGGATGACACCGGCGGCTTTGGGGGCGGTGTCGCCTTTGTGGATGGTCCAGGCGCGGACTTCCTTGACGCCAGCGGTGAAGTAGGTCTGCAGGCCCAGGAGGTCGTAGCCGGCGCGGATGAGGCGGTTGAGGCCGGGTTCTTCGAGGCCGAGGTCGGCGAGGAAGGCGAGTTTGTCTTCGTCGTCGAGGTCGGCCAGTTCGGCTTCGATCTGGGCGCAGAGGGCGACGACGGGGGCGCCTTCCTTGGCGGCGTGTTCGCGCAGTCTGTCGAGGTAGGGGTTGTTCTGGAAGCCGTCCTCGGAGACGTTGGCGACGTACATGGCGGGCTTGAGGGTCATGAGGCCGTAGGGCTTGAGGAGGGCCTTGTCTTCGGCGCTCAGGTCCAGCGAGCGGGCGGGTTTGCCTTCGTTGAGGTGGGGCTGGAGTTTTTCGAGCAGGGTGGTGAGGCGCAGGGCTTCCTTGTCGCCGGCGCGGGCTTTCTTGATTTCGCGGGCGTGGACGCGCTCGATGGTGGCGAGGTCGGCCAGGGCGAGTTCGGTGACGATGGTCTCGATGTCGGCGATGGGGTCGACGCGGCCGTTGACGTGGACGACGTTGGGGTCGTCGAAGCAGCGGACGACGTTGACGATGGCGTCGGTTTCGCGGATGTTGGCGAGGAACTGGTTGCCGAGGCCTTCGCCTTTGCTGGCGCCAGCGACGAGGCCGGCGATGTCGACGAATTCGACGATGGCGGGCTGGATCTTCTGGGGCTGGACGATTTCGGCGAGCTTGGCGAGGCGGGGGTCAGGGACTTCGACGATGCCGACGTTGGGCTCGATGGTGCAGAAGGGGTAGTTGGCAGCTTCGATGCCGGCTTTGGTCAGCGCGTTGAAGAGGGTGGATTTGCCGACATTGGGCAGGCCGACGATGCCGCATTGGAGTGCCATGGGGTGTCCTTCTTGCTGGGCGATGTAGGGGGTGGTTGTTCCGGCGGGGCAGGGGGGTCAGCTCAGGGGGATCTGTGCCGTGGATGCCCTGGGTGTGCCGGATCGGGATGCTGGGATTCTAGAGCGAGTCGGTGGGTTTGGCTTCGGGGCTGCCTTTGCGGGCGGCCTTGGCCTGCTGCATGGCGGGGTCGGCGCTGTGCAGTTGCTGGGTGGCGATTTCCCAGCCGTCACGCATGAGGATGGGCAGGTGGTCGACGCTGCGGTCGATGGCCTGGTCGATGAGCTGCTGGTCGCTCTGGCTGGGTTTGCCCAGGACGAAGTCGACGACGGATTTGTTGAGGTTGAGGCTGCGGGGATGACCGATGCCCAGGCGCAGGCGCCAGTAGCGGGGAGTGCCGAGGTGGGCGGTGATGTCGCGCAGGCCGTTGTGGGTGCTGGAGCCGCCCAGCTTGAGGCGGGCGGAGCCGGGCATGAGGTCGAGTTCGTCGTAGGCGATAAGGATGTCGGCAGGCTCCAGGCGGTAGAAGCGCGCCAGCGCACCGACGGACTGGCCGGAGCGGTTCATGTAGGTCATGGGCTTGAGCAGCCGCACGACCTGGGTGCCGATGCGGACTTCGCCGACATCGCCCAGGAACTTGGCGTCGGGGCGCATCTGGCCGGGGTAGTGGCGCAGCAGGGCGTCGATGAACCAGAAGCCGGCGTTGTGCCGGTCGTGGGCGTGCTGGTCGGTGGGGTTGCCCAGGCCGACGATGAGGCGGGGGGCGTTCATGCGGGCGTGGCTTGTATGTGCGGGATGTCAGGCAGCTGATGCGCCGAAGGAGGGGGCTGGGGCTGCCGTGAGGGCCTTCGGGACAGGTCCGATGGCCGCGACCCGATCCTTATGAAAAACGGGCCGACTGGCGGCCCGTTGGGGTGGACATCCTGTCGCTGCCGGGGCCCGCATCGGGGGAGGTCCGGCAGCGACGGATGTCCGTGCTTGGCCGTGAGGGCCTTATTTCTTGTCGGCTTCGCCAGCGGCCGGGGCTGTAGCGGCTGCGGCGGCTGCATCGGCCACCGCGCTTTCGGCCTCACCATCTATGTCGGAGCCGCCGACCAGCGAGGCGGAGGCCAGGACGGGATCGGTTCCCGGGGTGATGACAGCGGTAACGCCCTTGGGCAGCTTGATGCTGCTGAGGTGGATGGAGTGCTCCATGGCCAGTTCGGCCAGGTCGACTTCGATGAACTCGGGCAGATCCTTGGGCAGAACCTGGACTTCGATCTCGGTCATGACGTGGTTGACGACAGCCTTGGTCTGCTTGACGGCCGGCGAGTTCTCACCGTTGACGAAGTGCAGCGGCACTTTGACGGTGATCTTCTGGTTGGCAGCCACGCGCTGGAAGTCGACGTGCAGGACCTGCTGCTTGTACGGGTGCCATTGCACGTTGCGCAGCAGCACGCGCTGTTTCTTGCCGTCGATGTCCATGTCCAGGATGGACGAGTGGAAGGCTTCGACGCGCAGGGCGTGATAGAGCGTGTTGTGGTCGAGGGCGACCTGGATGGGAGCGGCTTCGCCACCGTAGACGATACCGGGTACCTGATCGGCGCGACGGAGGCGGCGGCTCGCACTCGTCCCCACGTCCTTGCGTTCTTGGGCACTGATCTGCATTGGGCAGTTCCTTGGATATGTCTGCCGGTCCGCGACCAGATCCGGCAGGGGTTGAGAAAGCGGAAGATGATAACCGATGTCGGCGCCGACGGGCCAAGTCGGCGGGCATCCCCCATTCGGTGCAGGCCTGTGGCCGATTCCGTGTCGGCTCATGGCTGCAGAAGCCGCTGAGGGGAGGGGGTTGAGGCCGTTGGCCCCTCTGGGGCTGTACGGCCAGCGGTGGTGTGCTGGCCGGGCGGATACGCTGGAAGCGCGTTTGACTGAACCGCGCTCACTCCATGAAGAGCATGGAGACGGAGTCGGAGCGGTTGATGCGCAGGATGGTTTCGCCAATGAGCTGGCCGCAACCCAGGACACGGATCTTGCCGCAGGCGCGGCCTTCGTCCGTGAGCGGGATGGTGTCGGTGACGACCAGTTCGTCCAGCGGGGATTCGGTGATGCGCTCAATGGCCTTGCCGGAGAGCACGGGGTGGGTGCAGTAGGCGGAGACGCGCACGGCACCGTGTTTCTTCAGCGCTTCGGCAGCGCGGCACAGGGTGCCGGCGGTGTCGACCATGTCGTCCATCAGCAGGCAGCTGCGGCCGGAGACCTCACCGATGATGTTCATCACCTCGGAGACGTTGGCCTTCTGGCGGCGCTTGTCGATGATGGCCAGTTCGCAATCGAGCCGTTTGGCCAGGGCACGGGCACGCACGACACCGCCAACGTCCGGGGACACCACCATGGTGTTTTCCAGCTTGCGCTTGGTGATGTCGGACAGCAGGATGGGGGCGGCGTAGATGTTGTCGACAGGGATGTCGAAGAAGCCCTGGATCTGGTCGGCGTGCAGGTCCATGGTGAGGACGCGGTCGACACCGGCGACCTGCAGCATGTTGGCCACGACCTTGGCGCTGATGGCCACGCGCGAGGAGCGCACGCGGCGGTCCTGACGGGCATAGCCGAAATAGGGAACGACGGCGGTGATGCGGCCTGCCGAGGCGCGACGCAGGGCGTCGACGAGGATCAGCAGCTCCATCAGGTGGTCGTTGGTGGGCGCACAGGTGGACTGGATGACGAAGGCATCCTTGCCACGGACGTTTTCCAGGATCTCGACGTTGACTTCGCCGTCGGAGAAACGACCGACGATGGCCTTGCCCAGGGGGATACCCAGGTGGGCGGCGACGTCTGAAGCGAGAGCGGGGTTGGCATTGCCCGTGAAGAGCACCGGTCCTTCGGACCAGAGGGCGGGCATGGTGACAGGGCTGGGGCGGTAGGAGCTGCGATGCACGAGAGTCTGACCTGTCTGGGCGCTGGTCCGGAAACCGTATGGCTGCTGCCGAAGGAATCAGGCCGGCGATGCCGACCTGATGAAAGCGTGGCTGGGGAGGAAGGATTCGAACCCTCGAATGCCGGAATCAAAATCCGGTGCCTTAACCAACTTGGCGACTCCCCAACGGGTGACTGGCAAGCCCTCTGACCAGGTAGAGGGTGCCGGTTTCGGTACGCATTGTAATACGTTCAGAACCCGACGTTTGCCTGGCGACAACAATTTTTTTGCTGACCCGCTGAACTTCCTGGAGCAGAGCCAGGGCAGTGGCATGACTTTGTGTGGCAGCAAACACGCAGGCACCGGAACCCGTCATGCGGACGGTGATGGCGTTTTCTGCCTCACGGCCATTGCCTGACACAACCTGATCTGCGGCCTGCTGAAGAAGTTGAACGGCCTGCCTGACGGCGGGCTGCCTAGCTTCCACAACCGGTTGCAGGTCGTTGCGTCCTGCCATTGCTGTGAAGCCATGAATTCTGATGGGTTTCGTGTCGCGTGTCAATTCGGGCGCGGAAAAAATTCCAGCGGTGGCCACATGAACGTTGGGCATGAACAACACGAACCAGCGATCGGGCAGGGAAATGGGCTCAAAGATGTCGCCGATGCCGGTGGCGTAGGCGTTCTGGCCGTAGACGAAGACGGGAACGTCGGCGCCCAGCGGACGGGCGATGTCGATGAGGCGTTCACGCGACAGGCCAAGCTGCCAGAGCTGGTTGAGACCCAGCAGGACGGTGGCGGCGTCGGAGCTTCCGCCGCCCAGGCCGGCCCCCATGGGGATCTGCTTGTCGAGGGTGACGCGCACGCCCAGCGGGCAGCCGGTGGCTTCCTTCAGGGCGCGGGCAGCACGCAGGGTGAGATCGTCATCGGCAGAGAAGCCTTCGGGGTCATGCGTGCGGCCGATGTGGCCGGAAGGATCCAGCTCCAGAGTGACGTGGTCTTCCAGGTCGATGAACTGGAAGACGGTTTCCAGCAGGTGCAGGCCGTCGGCGCGGCGGCCGGTGACGTGCAGGAAGAGGTTGAGCTTGGCAGGGGCCGGCAGGTGCAGGCGGGTGGGGCTGTTCATGGCTGTTCTGCGGGCTGGGCCATCGGGTCGACGACGAGCCGGATCTCGATGCGCTGGGGGTTCTGGTGCCAGGTGAGGAACCAGCGGCTGTCGTTGCGCTCGATCTGCCAGCCGGCGTCGCGGGCACGGATGCTGCGGCCGTCGGCCGAGCGTTCATCGACGTTCTGGAAGCGGTCGGTGAGCCAGTCGGGCAGGCGGCTGACGGGCACGGGGATGCCGATGGCGTCCTGCAGGACGGCTTCCAGGGTGGGGCCGGTGTAGCGCTGGTGCTGGGCAGTTTCCAGCCAGGCGGCTTCATTCTGGCGCTGGGCTGCGCGCACCAGGGTCTGGCCAAAGGGCGAGGACAGCTCGATGGAGAGGTTTTCGCCTTCCCGGTTCAGCTGGAAGCGTCCGCTGCTGTGCTGGGGGCGGCTTTGCGGCAGGTTGCTGGTGCTGGTGAACGAGAAGCGGCCGGTGAGGTGCAGGGGCTCTGCAGGGTTGCGGGCCGAGGGCGGCGGGCTGGGCGGGGTGGTGGCGCAGCCGGCGATGAATGCGGCGCCCAGCAGGCCGGCCAGCAGCGGGGTGCGCAGCAGGCGTCGTCGCCGCAGGCTGTGGGGGAGGGTGTCGTGGCGCGGTGCGCCGCATTGCCGGGTGGTACGTCGCAGGATCAGGGGCATGGGCACGGCGGACAGGGCCTGCCCTGTCCGCGAGGGAGTTCGTGGTGGGATGAGCGCGTCAGGGCTGCAGCGTCACGCCCAGGCGCTTGAGGGTGTCGCGCAGCAGCTCGTTGTCGGGGTCTTGCTGCCGGCACTGGCGCCAGATGTCGCGGGCGGCATCCTGCTGGCCGGCGTGCCAGAGGACTTCGCCGTAGTGGGTGCCGACCTCGGTGTCGGGAGATTTCTGCCAGAGCTTGCGGAACACGTCGAGCGCGTCCTGGGTGCGGCCCAGGCGGAAGTAGACCCAGCCCAGGCTGTCCTGGATGTGCGGATCGCCAGGCGTGAGCTGGTTGGCCTTCTCGATGAGGGTGAGGGCTTCGGGCAGGCGCTGGTTGTGATCGGCCAGGGTGTAGCCGAGGGCGTTGTAGGCGTTGCCGTCATCGGGGCGCAGCTTGATGAGGCGGCGAAGGTCCTTTTCCAGGACATCCAGGCGGCCGACCTTCTCGGCGGCGATGGCACGGTCGTAGAGCAGGTCGATGGTGTCCTTGTCGTCCTTGCGTTGCCGGATGGCACGATCAAGCACGTCGAAGGCGGCCTGGTAGCGGCCGGCTTCGCGCAGGATCTGGGCGCGAGTGACAGTCTGCAGCTGGGTCTCGCGCAGGTTGCGGGGCTTGAGCGTGGACAGGGCCGCCAGACCGGCTTCGGGGCGGCTCTGGCGCGCCAGCAGGCTGGCCCGGGTGAGCTGGGCCTCGAAGTGGACGCGGCTGTCGGTGGGCACGCGCTCCAGCCACTGGATGGCGCCGGCGTTGTCGTTCTGTTTCTGGGCGATCTCGGACAGGAACAGGAAGGCGTTGCCGTTGTCGCGCTCGATGTTTTCCGGCAGGGCGACGTAGCGCTGCAGGGCTTCGGTGGCGCGGGCGTAGTCGCGTTTCTGGTGATGGAGCTGGGCCAGGGTGTAGAGGGTGGCGGGGTTATCCGGCTCCAGCGACTGCACGCGCGAGAGCGTGGCGATGGCGGCGTCGTTCTGTTCGCTGGCGATCTGCAGCAGGCCCTGGGCCTTGAGGGCACGCAGGTCGTCGGGGTGTTTCTGCAGGTAGTTGCCCAGCAGGGCGGCGGCACGCTGGCGGCCGCCGGGCTGCGATTGCAGCAGCTGGACGCTGGCCAGGACGGCCTCGATGTTGTCGGGTGCCAGCTGCTGGGCAGCCAGGGCCTCGTCGGCGGCCGCCTGTTGCTGGCCGGCTTCATGGGCCAGGCGGGCGCGCATCAGGCGTGCCTGGACGTTGTCGAGGTCGGGGGCGCTGAGCCGCTGCGCCAGCGCCCAGGCGGCACGACGGTCGGGCAGGTTCAGGAGCTTTTCCTGCAGCTGCGGGTAGGCGATGTTGAGTGTACCGGCCTTGCGGGCCTCGGTAAGCTGGCGGGTGAGGGCGGGTTCGACCTCGGTCACGCGGCCGTTGGCCAGCAGCAGGGTATCCAGCGCCTTGCGGGCATTGGGGTAGGTGGGGTCAAGGCGTACCCACAGGCGGGCGCTGTCCAGTGCGTCAGCCAGTGAGCCGGCAACGATGGCGATCTCGGTGGCGCGACGGGCCAGGCGGGCGTCGCCGGTCTGGGCAGCCAGCGAGTGGTAGGTGGCGTAGGCGGCACCGGGCTGATCACGCTGCAGGGCGACCTCGGCGGCCAGGATCTCGTAGACCAGGGGCGGGGTGAGGGTCAGTTCGGGCAGGTTGGCTGGGCGGTAGGTGCCGGAGAGCGCGCTGCCCGTGTCACTTTCAGCGTCAGGGGCGACGATGGTGTTGGTGTCGTCGCTGGGCTGGGCACCGCCGGTGGCCTGCTCCTGGGTTGCAAGGTTGCGAGGGGGTGGCGTGTTGTTGTCTGTAGCCTGGTTGCCCTGGTTGGCGGACCTGTTTGGCGCCTGGGAATCCGGGCCGGCCTTGGCCGTGACGTGGGGAGCGTTGACCGCCGCGCTGGCTGGCGGCTGGAAGGCGCTGCATCCGCCCAGTGCCAGCAGGCCCAGGGCGAGGGCGAGCCGGTTGCTGAGGGGGCGGCGTGCCAGGGTGGGCACGGCAGGGGTAGGGGCGGACAGGCGGGATGAATTCATCGGGGCATGGTAGAACGAGCGGGGCGCTTTGTCAGCAGCCGCGGCGATGGCCGGACGGTGGCGGGTGGTGGTGGGATTGATGGGCCTTCGGGGCGTGCGATCTTCGGGTTGCCGGACGGGGGCGGATGGGGGCGGCAGAAGAGGGGCTCAAGGGACGCGGATGGGGTCCCGGTCGCTGCCGTGGTGGTGGGCGAGGTTCGTCCGTCAGGTGCTGCCGGATGCAATTGCGGCAGGTGGTAGTTCTTTGAAGGATTTTGTAGACAGTACAGGGAAGGTGGTTACTGACCGTTGCAGCATCGGGCCTTCGGTCATGCGACCCTTCCCTGTTTTTGTTTTGAAGGAATCCCATCGAACAGTTGCGGCAGCAGGGCAGGAGTTCCTTCTTCTGTCCACGGTGTCAACCACTGATCGGGTAGCACTACCCGGTTGCTGGCTGGGCAAGGGGAAGCGGATGGCATGGGCAACGGGCTTGTGTACACTGCCGACATGGCAAAGAAAGGCATCAGCGAGCAAATCGAGGCGTATGGCCGGTGGCGGTCCGATCTCCAGTCGGCGATCGAGCGCTACCGTGACTGGTTGGCGCAGTCGGATGCGGCTGATGCCAGCCTGAACGTCAAGCTTTCGCAGATCATCGAACGGCTTCACGACACCCTGCTGAAGGTGGCATTCGTGGCCGAGTTCTCCCGTGGCAAGTCGGAGCTGATCAACGCGATCTTCTTCGCACAGTATGGCCAGCGGGTGGTTCCGTCGTCGGCCGGGCGCACCACGATGTGCCCGACCGAGCTGTTGTACGACGCCTCGATGCCGGTGGGCATCCGGCTGCTTCCCATCGACACGCGGCTGATGCCGGTGCCGCTGGCCGAGCTGCGCAATCAGGACGAGCATTGGCGCTTCATTCCGGTGGACATGACGGATGTGAAGTCGCTGCGCCAGGCCTTCGACTCGGTGCGCGAGACGCTGCTGGTGCCGACCGAGCAGGCGCGCGAGATGGGGCTGTATGACGGCGACCAGCCGGTGGGCCGCTCGGTGACGCCGGGGCAGGTGGAGATCCCCGCCTGGCGGCACGCCATCGTCAACATTCCGCACCCGCTCCTGGAGCTGGGGCTGGTGATCATCGACACCCCGGGTCTGAACGCCATCGGCGCCGAGCCGGAGCTGACGCTGAACGTGATTCCGAATGCCCACGCGGTGCTGTTCGTGCTGGCGGCCGATGCCGGGGTGACGCGCAGCGACATCGACGTGTGGCAGACCAACATCAGCAAGGCGCACCGCACCGGGCGCTTCGTGGTGCTGAACAAGATCGACGGGCTGTGGGACGAGCTGCGGTCCGATGCCGAGAACGACCTGGAGATTGCACGCCAGGTGGTGTCGGTGAGCAATTTCCTGGACCTGCCCACGGCGCGGGTCTATCCGGTGTCGGCGCAGAAGGGGCTGGTGGCCAAGATCCAGGGCAATCAGGCGCTGCTGCGGCGCAGCCGGCTCAAGGAGCTGGAGCATGCGCTGTCGGAAGAGATGATTCCGCAGCAGCAGGTGATCATCAGCGAGCAGGTGCGGCGCGAGTTCGAGGAAGCCTCGGCGGTGACGTTGAACCTGCTGACGGTGCGCCGGCGCAACCAGGTCGAGCAGGCCTTCGAGCTGAACGGGCTGCGTGGCAAGAACCAGGCGATGATCCGGCAGATGTCGCGCCGGGTGCGTGACGAGCGCACGGAGTTCGATGACAGCCTGCGGCATCTGGCGGCACTGCGCTCGGTGTTCACCAAGCATTCGCAGACGATGTTCACGCATCTGAGCCAGGACAGCCTGCGCCGGCACGTGGACCGTACCCGCCAGATGATGATGGCCAGCCAGCTGTCGTCGCAGCTCAAGGATGGCATGAACGCGCTGCTGACGGCGGTGCGGCTGGACTTCGAGGAAGCCGACCGGCTGGTGGGCGAGATCTCGCAGATGATGACGGCGATGTATCAGCGCTTCTCGCGCGATTACGGGCTGTCGCTGGGCATGCCGCTGCGCTTTTCCACGAAGCGCTATTTCACCGAGATCGAGCAGGTGGCGCAGACGCACCAGCGTCAGTTCAGCCTGCTGAAGCTGCTGACGGTGAACAAGGCGGTGCTGACGCAGCGCTTCTTCGATTCGGCCGCGGTCAGCCTGAAGAAGATCTACACGGTGGCCATCCGTGAGCTGGAAGGCTGGCTGCGGTCGCTGATGACGCCGCTGGAGAGTCAGGTGCGCGAGCACCAGGCGCAGCTGCGGCGGCGCATGGAGTCGGTGCAGCGGGTGATGGATGCCGGCGATTCGCTGGAAGAGCGCCTGCAGGAGATCGACGAGGCCCGTGCGCGCATCGAGCGCCAGCTGGCGCAGATGAAGACGCTGGTGGAAGGGGTGCAGGCAGCGATCGACCGGCGGCCGGTGCGCCCGGTGGTGCGCCAGGAGCTGGAGGCAGCGCCGGATCTGCGCGGCGAACCGGCGGGTGCGGGCGATGCTTCGATGGGCACGTCTGTGTCAGGCGAGCCTGTCACATCGGCCGTATCGGAGAATGCGCCTGCCGAGACCGGCGAACAGGTGCCTGCGGCGCAGTCGGCTGAGCGCCAGGCAGGGAGTGCGGATGCCGTATGATTCGGCATCCATGGAAAACGACAACACCCTGAACCTTGCGCCAGCGCTGATCCGCTGGCAGCGCCGGCATGGCCGGCACCATCTCCCCTGGCAGAAGACTCGCGTCGAGCTGGGCACACCGGCGGGCGGCGCAGCCGTGCTGCGCGATCCCTATCGCGTCTGGCTATCGGAAGTGATGCTGCAGCAGACGCAGGTGGCCACCGTCATTCCCTATTTCGAGGCCTTCCTGCGCGCCTTCCCCACAGTGAACGACCTGGCGGCAGCCGATGCCGAGCAGGTGATGGGCCTGTGGGCGGGGCTGGGCTACTACAGTCGGGCGCGCAATCTGCACGCGGCAGCGCGCCGGGTGGCGGAGGCGGGCGGCGCCTTTCCGCAGACGGCCCAGGAGCTGGAGGCCCTGCCCGGTGTGGGGCGCTCGACGGCTGCGGCCATTGCGGTGTTCGCCTTTGGTGAGCGGGCTGCCATTCTGGATGGCAACGTGAAGCGCGTGCTGAGCCGGGTGTTTGCCGTGGAGGGCGACCCCGCCGGCAGCGCAACACTGGCGCGGCTGTGGACGCATGCTGAAGCTGAGCTGCCGCCCGAGGGCGCCCCGGCGGTGGACCTGATTGACTACACGCAAGGACTGATGGACCTGGGGGCGATGGTCTGCACCCGAAGCCGGCCGGATTGTGGGCGGTGTCCGCTGGCGACGTTGTGCCAGGCCCGGCAGCAGGGCGAGCCCGAGCGTTATCCGCAGGCGCGCCGGAAAAGGACGGTGCCGGTGCGGGCCGTGAACCTGCTGTGGGTGGAGGACGCCCAGCGGCGGGTGCTGCTGCAGGCACGACCCGACAGCGGGTTGTGGGGTGGGCTCTGGAGCCTGCCGGAATGGCCGGGCGAGGTGCCCGAGGGCTGGAAGGCCGTGGGCGGCTTCAGCCATGTCTTCACCCATTTCCGGATGGAGGCCACGGTGTGGGCGCCGCCGGTGGACGTGGTGCGCCGGGCCATGGCTGATCAGGTGCGGGCAGGCGGTGTGGAAGGCGGCATCAAGGCCGCGCCGGATGCACTGGCCAAGGCCCTGCCACTACCCGAGCAGCAGCGCTGGCTGGCACCGTCGGCACTGGGGGGTGCGCCGTTGCCCAGTCCGATCCAGCGCTGGCTGCAGGCACAGGTCCTGCAGCCGGAGCTGATCAGCGCGTCTGCGTGACGGTGATGCCGGTGCCGCCGGGGCGGCTGTCCAGGGCACGGTGGCGCACCAGCACGCGCTCGGTGCGGGCGAAGTGCTCGGCCAGCGTCTGGGCGACGTAGACGGAACGGTGCTGGCCGCCCGTACAGCCGATGGCGATGGTGAGGTAGTGGCGGTTGTCCTGCACGTAGCTGGGCAGCCACTCGGTGATGAAGCGCGTGATGTCGCCGATCATCTTCTGCACGGGGGGCAGGTCCACCAGGAAGTCCTTGACCGGCTGGTCCAGCCCGGTGAGGGTGCGCAGCTCCACGTCGTAGTAGGGGTTGGGCAGGCAGCGCACGTCGAACACCAGGTCGGCATCCAGCGGCACGCCCTGCTTGAAGGCGAAGGACTCGAAGAGCAGCGTCATCGAGGCGCGGTCGGTGCGCACCAGGTCGCGCACCCACTGACGCAGGGTGTTGGGGTGCAGGTCGCTGGTGTCGATGGAGGTGCCGATGTCCTCGATCTCGGCCATCAGCTCGCGCTCGCGTTCGATGGATTCTTCCAGCGTGGGCGCCAGCTTGGGATCGGCGCCGTGGCTGGTGTTGTTGCTGCGCCCGGGCAGGGTGAGCGGGTGGCGGCGGCGGGTCTCGGAATAGCGCTGCACCAGGGAATCGGTGCGGGCGTTGAGAAAGAGCACCTTCACGTCGTGGCCCTGGGCGCGCAGCTGGCGCACGGCGTCGCGCAGGCCCGTGAGGCGCGTGCCCACGCGCACGTCGATGGACATGGCAACCTTGGTGTGGCCTTCCTGTTCCAGGGACAGGGCGACTTCGAGGACGTAGCGTACCGGCAGGTTGTCGATGCAGAAGTAGCCGGCGTCTTCCAGCACATGAATGGCCAGCGATTTGCCGGAGCCGGAGATGCCGGTGACGATGATCAGTTGCATGGTGGGGCAGAAGGCAGGATAGGCGAAAGGGAGGGCGTATCGGTCGTGTCGGGGCCGGCCGGAGCCTGTGGCGCCGTGGCCAGGCCGGTGACAGGGCGCGTGCACGACGGCGTCTCGACAGGGGACAGGGGGGATTCCTCGGCGGTGTCGTTGGGCATCATCGTGAGCGTGAAGCTCTCGGGGGCCCAGTCGGGATAGGCGGCATCGCCGGGGCTGGGGTCGGCCAGGTGGGTGTCCATCTGGCCGATGGGCAGCGAGGAGGCGTTCCCGGCGGGCCCCAAGGCGTCCGGTGCGTGGCTGGACGGGTGATGGGGCGTTTCGCTCTGGTCGAGGATCAGGGCCTGCTGGCGCCGGGCGAATTCGCGCGTGGTGTCGATGCCGCGCAGCAGCAGCACCGTGGTGCGCACGGCGGTCTCGGTGAGCACGGCGATGTTGCGGCCGGCCGCCACCGGGATGGCAACCTTGCGCACCGGGATGCCCAGGATGGTCTCGGTGAGCGCCTGCAGCGGCAGGCGTTCGTAGCTGTCTTCCATCGTACGGCGGCCCACCAGGTGGACGATGAGCTTGATGGGCATGCGGCGGCGCACGGCGCTTTCACCGAAGATGGTGCGGATGTCGATGAGACCCAGGCCGCGGACTTCCAGCAGGCCCTGCAGCAGCGCCGGGCAGCGACCGACGATGGCGTGCTGGCTGACGCGCTCGATGTCGACCACGTCATCGGCCACCAGGCCGTGTCCGCGGCTGATGAGTTCCAGGGCCAGCTCGCTCTTGCCCAGGCCCGAGTCGCCGGTGATGAGCACGCCCATGCCCAGCACGTCCATCAGCACGCCGTGCATGGAGGTGTGGTCCTTGTGGGCCAGCGCCTGTTCCAGGGTCTCGATGAGCGGGCCGGCGGCCAGTCGGCAGCCCAGCAGCGGCAGGTGGTTCCGGTTGCAGAAATCCACCAGGGCGCTGGGCGCTTCCTGACCGTCGGAGATGATCAGTGCCGGGGGACGGGCGGCAAGAAGGGTCTGATGCAGCCTGTCGCGCCGATGACGATCCAGCTTGCGGTAGTAGTCCAGCTCGCGCAGACCGAGCACGGCGATGCGCTCGGCGTGCATCAGGTTCAGGTAGCCGATCTGGTCGACGGCGTGGACGCCGGTGCCGTGCAGGGGGCGGTCACCGCCGGACTGGCCGGCCAGCCATCGCAGGTTGGAGCGTGCCTGTTGCGAGGTGACCAGGTTCTGGACCGTCATGGCCATGGGCGGTGTCTCCGGAGGGAAGGGGCGCTGCCGGTGGCCGTGGGCAGGCCGTCAGGCAGCGGGGCGGACCGGCTCCCAGGTTGCCAGCGTGCGGTAGACCTGGGCGGGGTCGGTGGCGGTGAGCAGGGTTTCGCGCAGGGTGTCGTCCGACAGCAGCTCGGCCAGTTCGGACAGGATTTCGAGGTGTTCCTCGGTGGCGTGCTCGGGGACCAGCAGCACGACCAGCAGCCGGACAGGTTCGCCGTCGGGGGCGTCGAAGGGAATGCCGTTCTCGCCGCGCAGCACCGCCACCAGCGGTGTCTTGAGGTTGCGGATGCGGCCGTGCGGGATGGCCACGGCCTTGCCCAGGCCGGTGGAACCCAGCCGCTCACGGGCGAACAGTGAATCGAAGACCTTCTGCCGCTCCAGGCGATGCTCGTTCTCGAACAGCAGGGCGGCGTGCTCGAACAGCCGCTTCTTGCTGGTGGCAGGGACGTCGAGCAGGATGTCGCGTGCTGTGAGCAGCTTCGAGATGCGGTTCATCCGAAATTACCTGTATCTGGTGCAGCGGGACTGTGATAGAACTTTGCAGCGGTTGGCACAGGGGCGAACCGGCGGGAGTCTGTCCCGCGATGCTGTCATTATAGGCGGCTTCGCCGGGCGGGGGCAGCCTGGGCGAGTGCGGCTCAGGGGCGTGCGCAGGCCGCGATGCTGCGGGAAAGGATGGGCATGCAAGCGGTTTCCGTTTGGATTCAGTGGTTTGCGTGCTTTCCGGGAGGGGTGGGCGATAGATGCCGGGACGGCTGCATGCCGTGCAGCCAGGGCGCGCCAGAGGCGCGCCGGGGTGAAAAAGCGGCATGCATCGATCGGAGCCGACCCATGCCGCAGCGCCTGTCAGGCGGGTTCGGGCATGCGCTTCAGCGCGCTGCCACTGTAGTTCTGCCGTTTCTGCTTGTGCTTGATGACCTGCCGGTCGAGCTTGTCGATGAGGGTGTCGACGGCAGCGTAGAGGTCGGTGTGGGTGGCTTCGGCAAAGATCTCGCGCCCGGCTACAAGCAGCTTCATTTCGGCGCGCTGCACCAGCTTCTCGACCGAGAGGATGACGTTGACGTCGATGACGTGGTCGAAGTGGTGGCGGATCCGGCGCAGCTTGCTGGTGACGTACTCGCGCAGGGCGGGGGTGACTTCCAGATGGTGTCCACTGATGGAGAGGTTCATGCCTGGTACTCCTTGGGAGAGGGTTCCACACACGGCCAGTGGGGCAGTCATCGGCTTCGTCGTTGCGCGGCAGGAAGTATCTTGAGGGATTCCCGGTATTTGGCAACGGTTCGGCGCGCGACCTGGATGCCTTTCTGGCCAAGCAGTTCAGTGAGTTGGCTGTCTGACAAGGGCTGGTTGGTATCCTCCTGCTCGATGAGCTTCTGGATGAGTGCACAGACGGCGGTGCTGGATGCGGCGCCGCCGCTGTCGGTAGCCACCTGGCTGCCGAAGAAATACTTCAGCTCGAAGGTGCCGAACGGGGTCCGGATGTACTTCTGGCTGGTGGCGCGGGAAATGGTGGATTCGTGGCGGCCGACGACTTCGGCGATGTCGCGCAGGACCAGGGGGCGAAGTGCCTCGGGGCCGTGATTGAAGAACGCCTTCTGGCGATCGACGATGGCCTGGGCCACGAGCACGATGGTGTCGCCGCGCTGCTGGACGTTGCGTGCCAGCGTGCGGGCTTCCTGCAGCTGGTGCAGCAGGTTGTGTTCGGGAGCGGAAGGTGACTCGGCATGGCTGTCTTCCGTGACCTGTTGCTCCCATTCTGCCCCAGATCTGCCGGTTTGTGCGGGCGATGGCGCGGCCTTTCGGTGGTTTTTCAACAGCGCCTCGTACTCGTCGTGCACGCGCAGCGAAAGCCGGGTGGCGGGGTTGGGTTCGGCACGCCAGCCGTGCGCTGTCCGGCGCACGATGATGTCGGGAATGATGTAGCGGGACGGCTCGGCATCGAAGCGGTTGCCGGGGTGCGGATCCAGCGACTGGATGAGGGTCCGGGCAGCCCGAAGCTCGGCCGGCGGGCAGGACAGGCGCTTGCAGAGCAGGGCGTCCTCGTGTTTTGCCAGCAGCGGCAGGCAGTCGTCGCTCACCAGTTGCAGGGCCAGGGCGATGAGGTCGGTGGACTCGGGTGATGGCTCGGTGGCAGGGCTTCCGGATGGGGAGCCGTGGGCAGATGCCGTCCGGTGGGAGGCATCGGCGCGGTCCTGCTGCAGGTGCAGCAGCTGCAGCCGCAGGCATTCACCGGGCGTGCGTGCAGCCACGCCGGGCGGATCGAAACCCTGCAGGGTCTGCAGGGCGGCCTCCAGCTCGGCCGAGAGATCGGCGGGGGCAAGTTCCCCGGCGGTCGCTGCATCGTCGGTGTCCTGGCTACCAAGGGCGCTGGCGATGAATTCCTCAGCCAGGGCGTCCAGCGAGAATCCGGCAGGCAGGTAGCCGTCGTCGCCCACTTCCCAGATGAGCAGGTGGATGAGCGCACGCTGGCGGGCGTCGCAGTGGATCTCGGTCAGCTGGTCCAGCAGGTGCTCACGCAGCGAGGGGGCTGCCGTCAGCGAGCTGCCGTAGGGTTCGTCGTCGTCTCCCTCGGGGGGTGGTCCGGCGCTGCGCGCGATGCCCCAGGGGTCGTCGCCATCCGGGCCGCTGTCGAGCAGGGTGACGTCGGGCCGCTCGTCGGATGAGGTGGCGGCGGGGTCATGTTCGCCGAAGGTATCGGTGCCATGGCCTGCCAGGTCGCCGTCCTGCCGGGTGGTGCCTGAGCTGTAGGCATCCGCGCCGATGTCCGGTGCGGAGGCTGCCGGGCTGCCGGCGGGCGGCCAGTTGTCGGTGCTGGGTCCCCGCTCATGGCGCAGGCTGCCGTCGGCGTGGAGGCTGACGGTGTCGTGGCGAGGGGGCTCCACCCGTTCCAGGAAAGGATTCTGCTCGACGGCGCGTTCGATCTCCTGCTCCAGGTCGGCCGTGGACAGCTGCAGCAGGCGGATGGCCTGTTGCAGTTGTGGGGTCAGCAGGAGTTGCTGGCTCTGGCGTGTCTGAAGCGCGGGCTTCATTGAGGCATCGGGTCCGACGGAAAGGGCAGGGCAAGTGAGGTCCTGCCGTGTTTTTACCATCGGATGCCCGGCTTGCGCGCACCTGGCTGACCAGTGGTTTCCCGGATGCCGGCTGCGTCGGGCCGGCGGCAGGCGCGTGGAGGCGGATGCGACAATGCGCGGAAAGGGCGCGACGCGCCCCGTGCGGCGAGAACGCCGCGGCTTACATCCGGAAGTCTTCGCCCAGGTAGGCCTTGCGCACGCGCTCGTCCTGGATGATCTGGTCGGGGCTGCCCGAGGCCAGCACCACGCCTTCGTTGATGATGTAGGCGCGGTCGCAGATGCCCAGCGTCTCGCGGACGTTGTGGTCGGTGATGAGCACGCCGATGCGCCGGTTCTTCAGCAGGTTGACGATGCGCTGGATCTCGATGACGGCGATGGGGTCGACGCCGGCGAAGGGTTCATCCAGCAGGATGAAGCGGGGCGAGCTGGCCAGTGCACGGGCGATCTCCACCCGCCGCCGCTCGCCACCCGACAGCGAGATGGAGGTGTTGGAGCGGATGTGCTCGATCTGCAGTTCCTTCAGCAGCGATTCCAGTCGTGCCTTCTGCTCGGCACGGCTGATGCCGCGGCCACGCTTGTCCACCTGCAGCTCCAGCACGGCCAGGATGTTCTCCTCGACGCTGAGCTTGCGGAACACCGAGGCTTCCTGCGGCAGGTAGGACAGCCCCAGCCGGGCGCGGCGGTGGATGGGCAGGTGGCTGATGGAGTGCTCGTCCAGGACGATGTTGCCGCCGTCGGTGGCCACCAGGCCGGCGATCATGTAGAAGCAGGTGGTCTTGCCGGCGCCGTTGCGGCCCAGCAGCCCCACCACCTGGCCGCTGGAGACTTCCATGGACACGTCCTTGACCACCACGCGGCCGTTGTAGGCCTTCATCAGGTGCTCGGCCTTCAGGCGGCTGATGGGTTCGTGCTCGTGGTGGAGGATGTCGCTCATCGGTCGAAATGCGGATCAGGGTTTCCGGGAGGTCGGCTGGGCAGGGGTGGGCCTGGACAGGCTGCTTTCAGGCTGAAGCGGCAGGGGGGAGCCGGGCTTGCAGGGCTGACTGGCGGCCTTGCCACCTTCCTGGGTGGTCTGGGGCTGGATGACGATGCGCACGCGCCCGGGGCGTTCGCCGCGCTGCTGGCCGTCCACCGAGAAGGTCTCGGTGCTGGCGCTGTAGACGATGTGGCCGCCGGTGATCTCGTCGACCGGCTGGTTGCAGTTCTGGCGCTGCAGCCGCGCGCGCCCGGTGAGCGTGACCTGGTCGGTGCGGGTGTCGTAGAAGATCTGGTCGGCCACCCCGTGGATGTACTGCTCCATGCCGTCGCGCTTCTGGCGGAAGCTGGCCTGGGTGCCGTTGACGCGGGCCGTCTGTGCGTTGCGGCCCACCTGGGTGAGCACCATGCGGTCGCCCGTGATGCGGATGGTGCCCTTGGTGAGCACGACGCTGCCGATGAAGGTGGAGACCTTGGTGGCGTCGTTGTATTCCAGCCGGTTGGATTCGATGTTGATCGGCTTGTCGCGGTCGGCTTTCTCGGCGTGGGCGGCGGGTGCAAGCAGCAGGGCCGACAGGGCCAGCGCCAGGGGCAGAAGGGACGAGTGGCCGGACAGCGGACGGGCGGGGATCATGCGGGTCTCGATCGGAATCCAGAAAGGGTGGGCAGTGAGGTGCAGGCCGATCAGCAGCCGGCGGCATGTGCCGCCAGGGTCGGTTTGTGGCGTGCGGGTTTTCTACTGCCCAGGCTCCCAGGGTGATCCTGCAAGTTTAGCGGGTTTTGGTGTCATCGCCGCGCGCGGTGGCGGGGAAATGACCGCGTACCCGGCTCTTCAGCTCAAGCTGGTGATCCTGGTCGCGGATTTCCATGCCCACGCCCTCCAGCCGGTTGTCGCCGGCCTGCATCTGCACCGGGGATGCGGTGGAAATGACGTTGTGCACCATGTCCACGCGGGCGGTCTCGGTGGTCAGCTGCATGGGAGGCTCGTCGGCCGTGGCTGCGCGCAACACCTGCACGTCTTCCTGCAGGTCGGCGTAGTCGCCGCTGTCGGGCGCGGAGCCCTTGCGGGAGGTGATGGTGGTGAGCGGCTGGGTCTCATCCAGCGAGATGATGCGGGGTCGGGTGAAGGCCATCCGCTGGTCCAGCGGGTAGTGCAGCATGTGGTCGGCCTCGACCCGCACCGAGGGGTTGCCGTTGGCGTCGGCCCGCATCAGCGTCATCTGCTCGACGAAGAAGTCGGGGTCGGGCCGTCCTTCGACGGCGGGGGCACCATGGTTCTGCTCGGCCTGCTTGGCGAAGTAGTAGCTGACCATGCCCAGGCCGATGAGGATCAGCACCGAAGCGGCGGCGGCCAGGCGGTCGAAGAGGCGTGGGCTCATGAAGCGGGGCAGTGCAGGCGGGATGGTGGGTTCACGGGGACGGCCCGGCGGGCCGTCAGGACAGGCGATGCGGCAGGTTCAGGGAAGAGGAAGGATCATGCCATCGCATCAGGCCGGGCAGGAGCCAGGCGGTAGCGGGCCAGCAGGCCATCACGCTCGCCACGGCTGGCCAGAAGGAAATCGGCCAGTTCGCGCAGGGCACCGTTGCCGGCTCTGGACTGGGCCACCCAGCGGGCGGCGGCCAGCACCTCGGGCACGGCGTCGACGGGCGCCGCCGGCAGCACGCAGGCCTGCATGGCGGCCAGGTCGGGCCAGTCGTCGCCGATGAAGGCCGTCTCCTGCAGGCCGATGCCCAGCTGCGCGCCCAGTTCCTTCAGCACGACCAGCTTGTCGGGCACGTCCTGGAAGACATGGCGGATGCCCAGTTCCTCGGCGCGCCGGGCCACGATCCCGGAGCGGCGGCCGGTGATGATGGCCAGCTCGATGCCGGCCTTCTGCAGCAGCTTGATGCCGAAGCCGTCGCGCACCGAGAAGCGCTTGGCGCATTCACCCTGCGGGCCGATCCAGATGCTGCCGTCGGTGAGGGTGCCGTCGATGTCCATGGCCAGCAGGCGCACCTGCCGGGCTGCGGCGAGTAGGTCCATAGCGCTCTCCTTCAGAGGGGGACGGGCTCACACCACCTTGGCGGCCAGCAGGTCGTGGAAATGCAGCGCGCCCACCAGGTGGCGCTGCCGGTCGGTGACCAGGATCTGGGTGATGCGGCGTGATTCCATGATGCGCACGGCCTCCACGGCCAGCGCCTCGGCCCCGATGGTGATCGGGTTGGGGGTCATGACCTCGCCGATGGTGAGGCGGGACAGATCGGGCTGGCTGCCGCTGAACACCCGGCGCAGGTCACCGTCCGTGAAGATGCCGGCCACACGGTTCTCGTCGTCCAGGATGGCCACCATGCCCATGCGCTTGTGGCTGATCTCCAGCAGCGCGTCGGTGAAGAGGGTCTGCGGCCGGCAGGTGGGCAGATCGTCGCCCTGGCGCATGATGTCCGAGACGTGGGTGAGCAGCCGGCGGCCCAGCGCGCCGCCAGGGTGCGAGCGGGCGAAATCCTCGCTGCCGAAGCCGCGTGCCTCCAGCAGGGCCACGGCCAGTGCGTCGCCCAGGGCAAGTGCTGCGGTGGTGCTGGCGGTGGGTGCCAGGTTCAGCGGGCAAGCCTCCTTCTGTGCGCCGGCATACAGGTGGATGTCGGCGTACTGGGCCAGCGGCGATTCGGCATCGCCCGTCAGGGCGATGAGGACGGCACCCACGCGCTTGACCTGCGGCACGATGGTCATCAGCTCGTCGGTGCGGCCGGAGTTGGACAGCGCGATGAACACGTCCTGTGCCGTGACCATGCCCAGATCGCCGTGGCTGGCCTCGGCCGGATGCACGAAGAAGGCCGGCGTGCCGGTGGAGGCCAGCGTGGCGGCGATCTTGCGGGCGATGTGCCCGGACTTGCCCATGCCGCTGACGATGACGCGCCCCTGGCAGGCCAGCACCTGGCGACAGGCACGGCAGAAACCCTCGTCCAGCGTATCGCGCAGGTGCTGCACGGCATCGGCCTCGATGGCCAGCACCTGGCGGGCACGGTCGAGCAGGGCGTTGTCGTCGATCTGGGCAGGGGGCTGGGAGGTCATGCGCGGACAGGGAAATGAAACGGGTGATGGAGCTACCGACAGTTGGCTTTCAGTATAGAGCGAGTGGTGACGTTTGGGGTCTGGCGGCGGCGGTGCGATTCCATGCGCGGCATATGGCAACGTGCAGCGTCAGGGGCGGCCCGCCGATGTCGTGCGGGGCATGTGCCGTCAAGGGCGCCTCGTGTGGCCGCACCGCCGTGACGTCCTTGCGGGATACGCGACAGGAGCGGGGTGCTGGAAGGTGGGGAAGGGTGTCGCAGGGCGTGACATCTGGGTTATACTGACCCGCCGTTCATTAAGAGCGCAGCAGACGCAGGGCGCGGCCCTGTTGCAGCCGGCGCAAATGGGTGCGGGGCGCGTCCCGACAGAGGGGCGATTCGGCATCAATGAATGGCGAATCGGGCGCCCGATTGTGTGTTTTTGCGGTTGGCGGGGTTTTTTCGTGTTAGCTTGCCAGCTGCCTCTTCCCCTGACAGGACTGATTTGGATAAAGATACCCTTCTGTCCATCGAATCGCTGAGCTTTGGCTATACGCGCGATCGACTGATCCTGGATGACATCTCGATGTCGTTCAAGCGCGGGTCGGTGGTGGCCCTGATGGGTGGCTCGGGGTCTGGCAAGACCACGGTGCTGCGCCTCATCGGCGCCCAGGAACGCCCGCAGAAAGGCCGCGTCCTGCTCAATGGCGTGGATGTCCACAGCCTGTCCAAGCGGGAGCTCTACCGGATGCGTCGCAACATGGGCATGCTGTTCCAGTTCGGCGCGCTGTTCACCGATCTCAGCATCTTCGACAACGTGGCCTTCCCGCTGCGCGAGCAGACCGATCTGCCCGAATCGATGATCCGTGACCTGGTGCTGATGAAGCTGCACGCGGTGGGTCTGCGCGGCGCCGCGCACCTGATGCCTTCGGAGATTTCCGGCGGCATGGCGCGCCGGGTGGCGCTGGCCCGCTCGGTGGCGCTGGATCCCCCGCTGCTGATGTATGACGAGCCGTTTGCGGGCCTTGATCCGATCTCGCTGGGCACCATCGCGCACCTGATCCGCACGCTGAACGAGGCGCTCAATGCCACCAGCATCCTGGTCACGCACGACGTGCAGGAAACCTTCGAGATCGTCGACTATGCCTATGTGATGAGCCGCGGCCGGATCATCGCCCAGGGCACGCCCGACGAGCTGCGTGCTTCCACCGATCCGCAGGTGGTGCAGTTCCTGAATGGTCGCCGGGACGGGCCCGTGGCCTTCCATTATCCGGCCGGCCCCATCGAGAAGGAGCTCGGACTATGATCGGCATGCTGGCTCGACTGGGGCGCTGGGCACGCCGCGTCATCAACGACCTGGGCTTTGCCGGGCGTTTCCTCATGCAGCTGCTGTGGGCGTCGCTGCTCTCGCTCAAGCGGCCCCGCCTTATCAGTGAGCAGGTCTACTTCGTGGGCAACCGCTCGCTGTCCATCATCCTCATCTCGGGCCTGTTCGTGGGTTTCGTGCTGGGGCTGCAGGGCTACTACAACCTGGAGCGCTACGGTGCCGAGTCCTCGCTGGGCCTGCTGGTGGCGCTGTCGCTGCTGCGCGAGCTGGGACCGGTGGTGTCGGCGCTGCTGTTTGCCGGCCGCGCCTGCACGTCCATCACGGCAGGCATCGGCCTCATGAAGAGCGGCGAGCAGCTCATCGCCATGGAGATGATGGGCGTGGACCCGATGCAACGGGTGCTGGCGCCGCGCTTCATGGCCGTGATGATCGCGCTGCCGCTTCTGGCGCTGCTCTTTTCGGCGGTGGGCATCGTGGGGGCCTGGGTCGTCGGGGTGCAGATGATCGGGGTTGATCCCGGCTCGTTCTGGTCCCAGATGCAGGGTGGTGTCAGCTTCCGGGCGGACGTGCTGAACGGTGTGATCAAGAGCTTCGTGTTCGCGCTGCTCTGCGGTTTCATTGCGCTGGTCGTCGGTCATGAATCCGACGCGACGCCGGAAGGCGTGGCCCGCGCCACCACCACCACCGTGGTGATTTCCTCGCTGGCCGTGCTGGCCAGTGACGTGCTGATGACCGCGCTGATGTTCGGCGGTCTGTGATCCAAGACAGGTTACTTCGATGGCAATGCAACGCAAATCAATGGACGCGCTGGTGGGCTGCTTCGTGCTGGCGGGCATCCTGGCGCTGGTCTTCCTGGCCGTGCGCGCTTCCGACCCCAACTCCACCAACATCCGTGGTGGCTACGAGCTGGAAGCCAACTTCGACAACATCGGTGGCCTGAAGGCCCGCGCTGCCGTGCGCAGCGCCGGTGTGGTGGTGGGGCGCGTGACCGACATCACGCTGGATCCGCAGACCTACCAGGCCAAGGTGATCATGCGCATGGACCCGCGCTATCACTTCCCCAAGGATTCCTCGCTGAAGATCATGACGGCCGGCCTGCTGGGTGAGCAGTACCTGGGCATGGAGCCGGGCGCCGACACCGAGGAGCTGGAGGACGGCGGCAAGATCGAGATGACCCAGTCGGCCATCGTGCTGGAGAACCTGATCAGCCAGTTCCTGTATGGCCAGGCCGGCAAGGGCCAGGAGAAAGGCCAGGAAGGGGGTGCGCAATGACGGGTGAGGCACGGCCGGACGGCATGACGGCGCCCGTGCATCTGCGGCTGGCCGGCATGGCGCTGGCGCTGGGTCTGGCGGGCTGTGCATCGGTGTCGGGCACGAACGGTGGCGATGCCGCCGGTACGGGTGCTGCGACCGGCAAGGAGGCGGCTTCTTCGGCTGCCTCGGCGTCTGCTGCCCAATCCGCTTCGGGGGCCACATCGACGTCGGCTCTCACCTCGGCGGCTGACTCGCTGAAGTCGGCCGTGGGTAGTTCAGGAAGCGCGGCGGGTGATTCTTCCGCCGGTGCGGCTACCTCTGCTGCGGGTGACGCAGCGACCTCTGCTGCCAGTGGTGCAGCCACTTCCACAGCCGGTGATGCTGCCACCGACGCAGCGACGTCCGCGGCCGGCGATGCGCTGAAGGCGGCCGGTGTGCCGACCGATCTGTCGGCGGACAACGTGACGGGCGGCGTGAAGCTCTCGCACCTGACCACCTATGATCCGAAGGATCCGCTGCAGGCCTACA
>ERZ772924.152-NODE-152-length-32587-cov-4.511035_pt1 | contig 32587 bp, 22 predicted proteins | sample MGYA00512116_ERZ772924 | MGnify/ENA primary metagenome ERZ772924 (study PRJEB29015, sample SAMEA2737920) | human oral metagenome | biome: human oral; feature: human-associated habitat; material: dental | place: China | collected 2134 ...
TCGAGAAACTGCGGATGGAGCAGGTCGAGATGGAACCGGAGCTGGAAAGCATCGGGGCCGAACTGGACCAGCTGCGCCGCGAGATCAAGAAGAACCGGAGACGACTCGGCGAGAGCTACCCCGATGAGCAGTGGGTGGGGCGGAGGCGCGAACTCAACGCTCCGTGGTTGGAGGCCGAACTGGAGACCGCCCGCTCCGAACTCTTCCTGGCCGCGATGCGGCTCCACGAGGACTTCCTGTCCGGCACGGCTGTCCGTATGGTCGGTGCGTTGGGCACCGCCGTCGATGTCGTGGCCGGGAGGATCCCGGATGATCTGGAACCCGAGAAGATACGGGCTGCCTGGCAGCTCTTCTTCCTGGCGGTGCCGGTGGTCGCCACCACCCGCGAGGGGTTTACGGAGATGTTCGGTGAGTTCGGTCCCGAGGGTCTCGGGTGGGTGATCGTCGATGGGGCGGACCGGGTCGCCCCGCAGCGTACGCTGAAAGTTCTCCGAGCTGCCCGGCGGGTGATCACCATCGGAGACTCGACAGAGCGTCGGACGGTCACGCTCCCGGTCAGGGTGCTGACCGGGATGGCCGACGCCTGTGGGGTCTCGGCCACGTGGGTGCCGCCCCGGGCATCCGCTCAGAGTCTGTCGGACCGGGTCGCCAGGTTCGGCACCACCCTCGTTCACGGTGGGGAGGATGGGGAGAAGACGTGGGTGAGCATTCCGCTCGCCCATCGTTCTGCCGAGGCCCGGAATGACGGGGGAGCGGGTTAGGATCGCCTCACTGTTGGTTCAGGAGGATGCCATGACGTTCGTGAACATCACCGCGCTGAGGATCCCCGAGGGTGCGGGACCGGAGATCGAGAAGCGGTTCGCGGCCCGCAGGCGCTCGGTGGACGCAGCCGAGGGGTTCGAGGGTTTCGAATTGCTGCGCCCCCGGTTCGGTGAGGACCGTTACTTCGTCGTCACCCGCTGGGACACCCGCGAACACTACGACGCCTGGGTGGCGGGTCGCGACACGAGTGCCCACGCCGACGACGAACGCCGCGGAATGTCCATCGAGCTGCTGGGATTCGAGGTCGTCCAGCACGACGAGTAGAACGAGCGGATCGCGACGGCCGCTCAGGTGACGGTGATGGTGTAGGTGCGCGTGGCGTCGTTGCAGGTGATGCCGTCGGGTTCGCAGTTCCTGACCGTCATGGTCGTGGTTCCCGGGGAAACCCCGGTCAGGGTCAACAACGCCTCTGCCGGGGCGCAACCGGGCATGGGGCCGGGGCCGTTCGTCTTTCCGGTGGGGCGGTTCTCGAATGAGCTGGTGACCACCGATTCATCGGCGCCGCTGGCTCTGTAACGGTGGGCAAGCGACAGGTTGACCTCGCCGAGGCTGATCGTCTGTGCCTCCCCCACCCGGAGGGTGATGTTTTGAGTCGTCTCGTCAACGGGGGGCGGTACCGGCGGGGTCGGGAAGGGACCGGTCGTCTGGAGTAGAAGCGGCAACAGGATGTGGAGCAGAAAAATCATGTCCCACCCTACTTATTCCGGGGGCTGGGGCAGGAAACCGTGCGGTCGCCAACCAGAACCAACGGTATCAGGTGCGAAAGGCGTTTCCTCACATGAAGATGATGGCACAGACGGGGGCCATGGAGGCTTGTTCACAGCCATCTTAGCCGCGCTCTGACTAGGGGTTTTGCTGGTCGACGCGCCGCCCGTGAATGAGCCTCATGGAGTGAGTTCGACTGGCACATCGACGCATCTGGGCTTGTGGTTGACCGGTCGCGGCGAGGTGGGAAACCGTGTTCTTGTCCGATCGGCACCAAGTCTGAGCGGAAGTTAATTACGCAACATGATGACGACTTATTACGTTCCTCGGTTTGTAAGGTTTACCTCACTGACGAGTTGAGACGAGGTTGTCGATGACCGATCAGACGCTCGGCGTGCCGAGCCGATCCGGGGTGGCGATGACGCCACTGCAGCAGGCCTACACCGTGGGACGCATGCCCGAACTCCCGCTGGGTGGGGTGGAGTGCCTCACCTATCTCGAGTTCCGCGGGCGATGTCTCGACGCGGACCGTCTGCAGCGAGCCGTTGATCGGGTGCATCATCACGCAGCCTTGCGGTGCAGATTCGTGCTCGGGGACGAGGCATTGCTCAAAGACAGTCATGTGTCTGCGCCCCGGGTTGTGGTCCGCGATGTAGGGGCGGACCCGGACCGTGGGAGAGAGGAGATCCGCCACCGGCTCATGCAATCCACGATCGACATCGGCAAGGGCGCCGACTGGGGCGTTGCCCTCAGCACGGCGGGCGAAGGTGACCAGGTGCTCCACCTGGTTTTCTCACTGGCGTCCATCGATGCTGCGGCGCTCGGGGTCATCCTGCATGAACTGGCAGTCCTTTACAACGGGACCATTCCGGACCAGTACGAGCCCCTTGAAACGGTTGGGGCGGTCCGAGCCGCGCTGCAGGCGGCTGCCGGGAAACATCACGTTTCTCGGCGCAAGGGTGATTCCTCGCCACTGCTGCCCGGCCCGGAGCTCAGCGGCCTGCGTGAGATCGCTACTGATGACGTGGAGCTCACCACGTTCCGGCGTGGGATTTCACAACAAAAGTGGAAAGGACTTCTGTCCAGGGCCAAGGAGTACGGCGTTTCCCCCGCGGCCCTGGTCCTCACCGTGTACGAGGGCGCACTGCGCCGCTGGTCTGCCAACGACAACTTCTGTGTGACCCTGGCAGCCCTGGACATTCGCAGAACCGGTGACATCGTCGCAGACCGTACGGTGGCCTACGCGCATCGTGCCGTCGCCGCCGCTGGTTTTGAGCAGGAACTGCAGCTTGTCGCCGCGGATCTGCGCCGCCGGCTCGCTGAGAGCCGGGACGCGATGACGGAGATGCGGGATGCGCAAGCTGCTGGTTCGCCCGTCGCAGCATCCCGGTGTGTGTTCACCTACGCCACCGAGCTGACGATTTTCTCCCCACTGGTCCACGAGGTTCTGGGGCGGCCGTGCATCTGGGGCCAGACACCGCAGAGCGCCATCGACTGCCGTCTGCTGCGGCTGGATGAGGACACCATTGACGTGGCCTTTGACGTCAGAACCGCCGCGATACCACTTCACATCGCCGAGGCGATATTCGAACTGTTCCTCCAGAACCTCGAGGAGGTTGTTGAGTCGGGGCGCCCTCACACGTATCTACCCCGTTCTCAGGTGAATGCTCGCGAACTATTGAACTCGACCCCGCCGACCGCACCACGGCTCATTCATGACGAATTCCGCGAGCAGGTCGGGAAACGGCCGGCATCGATTGCGATCGAAGAATCCCGTCGATACATGCACAACACACCCGATGTGGAATCCGGGTTGAGTTATGCGGAACTCGACCGTCGTGCTCTGGCGTTCGGAGGAAGAATCTCACGGCTGGTGCAACCGGGAGGTCTCGTCGCTGTGCAGCTCCCGCGCGGTATCGACCAGGTCGTCGCGATTCTCGGCATCCTGTACGCGGGATGCGCCTATCTACCGATCGGTCCCGGGGCGCCACAGGCGAGACTCGAACGGATCCGGGAACGCAGCCAGTGGTCGCTCCTGGTCACCCCGGACTTCCTCGGCGGCGAGGATGCGCCGCCGCTGGAGAGGCCCGTCCCGGTGAGCACGGATGATCTCGCCTATGTCATCTACACGTCGGGGTCGACCGGTGAACCCAAAGGAGTCGCGATCACGCACGCCGCGGCAGCCAACACAATCACGGACGTCAACACACGCAACCACATCGGTCCCGGCGATGTCATCCTCGGGGTGTCGGGCATCGACTTCGACCTGAGCGTCTATGACATCTTCGGCACCCTCAGCGCTGGAGGCCGCCTGGTCATGGTCGACGACTCCGAGACGCGGGACCCCTTCCGCTGGGGTGAGGTTGTTCGTCGTTCCGGGGCGACCATCTGGAACTCGGTGCCGATGCTTCTGGAAATGCTAACTGCCGCCAACGAGTCCCTGCCGAGCCTGCGCGCGTTCCTGATCTCTGGTGACAGGATTCCGTTGGACCTACCCGCCCGGTCGCGTGCCATGTCACCCGGCTCGGTTCTCGTCGCCATGGGAGGGGCCACCGAGGCGAGTATCTGGTCGAACGAGTTCATCGTCAACGACGCGACTGACCTGGGGGCAGACTGGCCGTCAATTCCCTATGGGAAACCACTGACCGGGCAGAAATATCGCGTGGTCGATGCGAACGGTCATGACAGGCCCGACGAGTGTGTGGGTGAACTCATGATCGGAGGGGTCGGACTGGCACGGGGGTACCACCGGGATCCCGAGCACACCTCGGCCGCATTCGTCGACGATGCGGATGGACAGCGCTGGTACCGGACCGGTGACCTGGGCATGTGGCGTGACGGGCTGCTCTTCATCGTCGGACGCAAGGACACGCAGGTGAAGATCCGTGGGCACAGGATCGAATGCGGTGAGGTGGAAGCCCGCCTCTGCGAGCATCCTGGTGTCGACGTGGCTGCGGTGGTGCCGATCCGTGACCGGTCGGCCCTGGGAGCGCTGTACGTTCCTGTCGATCACCGTCACCCCCCGGAGTTCTCGGAACTGTCCTCCTATCTCGCATCGCATCTTCCCTGGTACATGGTCCCCGCCGTGTTCCGTCCGGCCGACGAACTTCCCGTGACCGCGAACGGCAAGGTCGACCGTGCTGTCACCGCGTCCCTGGTTGAGCAGGGGCAGGAAGAACGTCCCACAACCGGGCACACCGATGACTCCGTCCAGTCGGTGGTCGCGGACTCCTGGGAACATGTGCTGGGATGTCCGGTTGATGCGGGCAGCAACTTCTTTGCCCTGGGGGGTAACTCGCTGGCGGCCACCCGGATGTGTGCTCAGCTGCGTGAAACCGGGCTACGGGCTGAACTTTCGAATCTCTTCCGTGCCCCTGTTCTCGCCGCCTTTGCCGATACCTGTCGGCAGGACGCGGAGAACGATCCGTCCCCCGCGATAGAGACCACGCCGGCGCACCGCCCCGACTGGCGCGACAGCGCAGCGGCTCAAGGCGTATCGCTGTCCTCCCTCGGATTCACCGAGTGGTGTCGCTGGGTGTGGCGGCACGAGCTCAGCATGCGTGATGACTCAGTGACCATCACCGATGACGCGGATTTCTTTGCGCTCGGAGGCGACAGCCTCACCGGGGCCAGGGTCTGCTCCGCCCTCCGGGCTTCAGGAGTTGACGCATCCGTGGCGACACTCTTCCGGTATCCCAAGTTCGATGAATTCCAGCGCAATTGCACGTTGAGGGAAACCGAGGACGAGTCCGTCCCCGAACCGGATCTGGAGGATGAGGATGCCTTTGACCTGACCCCTCTGCAATTGGCCTACGCCCTCGGGTCTGACGGGATTCCCGGGGTGGTTCGCACCAGCCCCTGCGTTGCGGTGATTGTCGCGAGCGACGATCCCACGACAACCACCCGCTGGGAACAGGCGCTCCGCGAGGTCGTGGCGCGTCATGAGGCGTTGCGCCTTGTGCGCTGCGAGGACTGGCGGCAGCGTGTGGTTGGCTCCGCCGTTCCAGAGTTCGCTGAAATTCCCTTCCCCCTCACGGATGCGCAGTTCCGGGACCTCCTGTGTCGCACCAGCGTCGATGCCGGATCCGCGCCTGCCGTGCGGGGGTTTGTCCGACGGAACCGCCCGGATGAGCTCGGGCTCGTCTTCAACTATCTCGCCCTCGACTCGCTGAGTGTCGCAGCAGTCCTGCGTGACCTTGCCGCGATCGCCATTGGCGACGTCGACGCAGTGGGTCCGGCCCAGGACATCGGTGCGTTCCGACGGTATGCCCTCGCGCAGAACCAGGCGTCAACCGAGGCCACCATCCCAGCGCCAACCGTTCCACGCATCCCGGCAGGGGAGATTCCCAAGTCCGAGGTTGTGTTCGGCTCCCGCGGTCATGTGGTCGATGCCGCGACCGTTCGGAAACTGCGAGGCGTTGCGCGCAGGTACGGTGTCACGTTGAACAGCGTTTTCTTGCGCGCCTACGGCACTGCTCTGGCTGTCGCGACCGGTCAACAGAGGGTCACCATCAACATTCCCGCGGCCGGCCGTCCGACTGATGCGCCGGAAGCTCTCGGGCAGTTCAGTGATCTCGCGCTGTGCGAGTGCGGATCCGACATGGACCTCCGCGAGATCCACGCCCAGTTGGGAAGGGCGATTGCCCATGCTGGGATGGTCGCTGTCGGTGCCAGCACCCAACGTCAACGCTATCCCGTCGTGTTCACCAGTCTGCTGGGCTCGCCCTTGGCGGAGGACCTCGCGGGAGGCGCCGTGCGAACCACGTGGACGCACACCCGTACACCGGCTGTGCTCATCGACTGTCAGGTCATGCCCACGCAGCAGAACGGGATCGAGCTGCGGTGGGACCATCCGCATCAGGTGATCTCCGAGGACTTCATCGAAATGGCATTCACCGATTTCATCGGACGCGTGCTCGCCATGGCGGATGACGACGAAAAGGGGGCGGAGACCGCATGAGGCTGATCACGCCGCTGTTCACCGGCACACGAACCGGCCACACCGTCATCTTCTTCCCGCACGCAGGAGGCTCCCCCCGATTCTTCACGCACCTCGCTGCGGCCATGCCACAGCACCAGGTGTTCGGGGTCACCTATCCCGGACGAGACCATCTCGTCGACGCCACGCCGGTCACCGACATTGCCCGTCTCAGCGCCCTTGTGGCGGACGAGCTAATGGCGCAGTACAGCATCGACGACACGCCCCTGATCCTGGTTGGCCACTCGCTCGGTGCCTTCGTCGCCTACGAAACCGCCGCCGCGCTGAGCGCCCTTGCCGCTTCGCCACGAACGATCGTCGTCGTCTCCGGGCAGAACCCACCACTTCCGCACCGTCTCGCACGTTCAATGATGCCGGGAAACGGAACCGATGATGACATCGTCGCCGATGTACTCCGCCAGAATCCGGACTCGGCCCCGATCTGGGAGAATCCGGAACTTCGATCGTTCTTCCTCCCGGTCGTCCGGTCCGATTACGAAATGCTCAGCACCTACCGCCCCAGCCGGATCCGTGTCGAGGAGGTACGGGTGATTGTTGGTGACCAGGACACCGAGGTCGATGCGTTCCTGATGCCCGAGTGGCAGGAGGTGTCCCGCAGGGACATCGAGGTCGTGGTTGCCCGCGGTGGGCACTTCTACCTGGCCAGTCCCGATGTCCAGCTCGCCCATGAGCTGCTCCACATCACCACTCTCACCTCGACGGAAGAAGCGTGACCCCATGACCGAGCATCACATCATGCAAAACGGTGAGCAACGACAGGACGAAATGTGCATAGCCGACGAGGCAACGACTGGAACGCTCGAAGAATTGGCTCAGCCGCTGGGCCGCTCCGTCCTCTCGGTTGCCGCTGTCATCGTGGCTCGTGCGCTCAGGGCCGTCGGCGACATCAATGTTCCGGTTGCCCGGAGACGGGGATCGCGGACGTTGGTGCAGCTCGCACCATCCGACCATGACTCCTCGCTCCTCGCGCAGCTGCTCGAGACGAACCTCGAAAGTGACCTGCGTACCCGGGACGTTGCCGACGAACAAGTCGTCGAGCTGGGGGATGACCAGGCCGTGCATCTGCCCTGGTTCATCAGGTTCCGGGACCATTCGATCGCACTGGGACTCAGCGATGAGCACATCGAGGGGCGCGACATCGTTTATTTTCCAACTGTGGCTGGCCTTGCTCGGCATTTCCTGCGGTATCTGGCCGAACCGGGAATGTCCTCGCGATGGACCGACCCGTTGCCGAGTGATCTCGATGGTCTCGGTGCCGACAAGGCTTCAACTGCTCCCGACGATCTTCGGGCGCGGTGGCGGGAAAGACGGGAGCAGGAGGAAACAGCGGCCATCGCTCTTCTGAAGCAGTGGCTGCGTCTAGAGGAACTACCTGGTGAAGGGATGCGTCCGGAACAGTGGTGGACGCAGCTGCAGATGGCCCCAGAGGTCCATGGCCTGCTCGCCACCTGGTGTCGTTGGCTGGAAGACCGGGGGATCCTGACGGTGGGCGAAGGCCTCCTCAGGGCTGAGGAGAAGGTCCATTCCGTTTCCGGAACGGGAACGCATTCCTGGGAACAACCGATCAAGGACATGGTCGCGACACTCACCCTGCACGCGCCACTCGTACGTCGGGTGCTCACCGGGGAGGTGCCCTCGACCGACCTCCTGACCGTTCCCGGCCTGCGGCCCGGTCGTCTCGCTGCCGCGGAACCCGGTCTAATGCCGGTCTGGCAGCGGATGGGTGACCTGCTACTCGACCGGGCCAGTCGACTTCCACGATCTCTGGAAGTGGCCGACCTCGGTGGGGCGAGCCGGGAGAACTCTCACCTGGACACCGTCCTGGACCGGGCCGGTGCCGCCGTCACCGTCCTCCAGGCGGGCCGTCCATATACCGGGGATGCATCATTTGATGTGGTGCTCGCCGTAGGCAGTCTGCACCGATGGGCGGATCCGCAGGATGCCGTGGGAACGGCAGCGGCGTTGCTGCGGCCCGGGGGAGTCCTGATCGCGGTGGAGAACACCGAGCTCTCGCCCCTGGGGCTGCTGATCGCAGGTTTGCTGGAGAATGGTTTCACCGACGCCACCGGTGAACCGATCGATGAACCCACCCGGGACGAGGCCACGTGGCGACGGTTGCTCAACGCCGCCGGCCTACTGCTGGTCGAGAGCACGCCGGTCGGTCCCACGCCGGCTGTGCTGATCTATGCCGAGCGCGGTCTGGATGGCTCCCCTCAACGGACGCGGCCACAAGACCTGAACAACCAGGCCGGACCGATCCGCTCCGGAACTGAGAGCGAGGTTGCTCTGTTCTGGTCCCAGCTGCTCCAAACAGCCCCGCGGGACCGCTCGGACAGTTTCTTCGAACTGGGAGGGGACAGTCTGCGGGCGACCAAGTTCATTGCGGCCGTTCAGCGACGCTACGGCATCACCATCGCGATGCGGGAGCTCTTCGCCCGTCCCATGCTGGCTGCCGTCGCGCAACGGATTGATGCAGCCATCTCCACGGCAGGAGAGGACACACAGGAAGAAGGAATGCTGTGAACCACATTGGTATTGGGATTCTCGGCGCCAGCGGCGATATCGGCCAGCACATCGCTGAAGCTCTGCTGCGGACCCCCGTCGATCCTGAACGGGCGACAGAATTCAGGCTTGCGGCGCGGCGACCCGAAGCGATCCAGGCACCAGTTGGGGCATCCAAGGCTGCTTCTCGGGCGCGAATCACGACGTGTGCCTGTGACGTGCGGGACCAGGACTCCCTCGCGCGTCTCGCCGACGGCCTCGACGTCGTCGTCGACGCGACCGGCCCCTCGCACGACCGGGCCTTGACCACGGCGTCAACCGTGCTGGCCGCTGGAGCGAGTTATGTCGACGTCGGTGGACCGGCTGATGTCCGTGCCCTCCAGGAGGCCAGCGCCGTGGAACAGGTCGCCTTGTTCCACGCCGGCGCTCTGCCAGGCGCCTCCGGGATCCTGCCACGATGGCTCCTGGGCCGGAACCCACGAGCCCGGACGCTGACGGTTTTCATCGGAGGCCGTGGAGTCTTCACACGAACAGGCGCGGAGGATTACCTGGCAGGTCTGAAGTATGGAGATGTCGAGCCCCTGGCGGCGTGGCGGGACGGCCGAAGGGTCTCCCAAGGGGCGCAACGACAGGAAAACGTGATCATCGATGGATTCCCCGACCCTGTTTCCCTGTTTCCCTATCTCGATTCCGATGCCGAGGCCATCGCCCGTGAATCGGGATTGAAGGACGGCACGTGGTACAGCGCCATGGTCGGTCAGGGCATCATGGATCTGCTCATGCTTGCCATCGGTATGGGCCTGGAGACAGGCAGCTCCTGGCTTCACGATGCGAGCGTCGCCAAGGCGGCCGGTCGCCGTCCCTACGTGGTGCTCATCGCCGAGACCGAGACTGAAAAGATCATGCTTCGTGCTCCGAGCGAGGGGGTGCTCTCGGCCGAGGTCGCCGCGGCCGCCACCCGAGAGGTCCTCTCCGGACGCGTTCCTGCTGGCCGCGGCTGTGCAGCAGCTGTCCTGGACCCCGACCGTGTCCTGACTACGTTGATGGCCCCGGAAACAGCCTGCACATTCGTCACCACACAGGACGTGACGACAGACGTCATGGAAGAAGGTGCGCTGTGACCATCACGGAGTTTCATCCGATCCGGAAGGTAGTGGTTGTCGGCTCCACGTTCGGGCAGCTGTACCTGGAAGCACTCCGCCGCTGCCGCCCGGGAATCACCGTCACCGGTCTTCTCTCCCGGGGCAGCGAACGGTCACGGAGAATCGCCGAGGCCCACGGAGTGCCCCTGATGACCCGGATCGAGGACGTCCCCGACGACACCGATCTCGCCTGCGTCATCGTGCGTTCCAACGGAATCGGGGGGTCCGGGACCACGATTGCCGCTCAACTCCTTGAGCGGGGCATCGCGGTGCTGCACGAGCTTCCCGTCGGCAAGAAGGACGTCGCCACCTGCTTGCGTGCCGCGCATCGTGGTGGTGCCCGGTTCGCCGTGGCGGATCTCTACCGCTGGCTTCCAGCGGTTCGTGCGTTCCGTGGGGCCGCTCGCGAACTGCTCGCGGTTGACAGGCCGCTTGCCATTGACGCACACCTGTCGATTCAGCCTGCCTACACGCTTGCGCGGCTGTTCACCGAGATTGGGCTTTCCACACGTCCCGTCTCGTTGCAGTCGAGCCAGGACGGCACCCTGATCGGCGGCACACTCGGCGGAGTCCCGGTGGCGGTACGGTACGCAACCGTGTTGGATGCCCGCGACACCGACAACGATGTCCGATTCCCCTCCATGTCCATACACACCCGATCCGGGACACTCACCCTCGCTGACGTGCACGGCCCGGTGCATTGGACCCCGACCCTGCACCTACCCGAACAGGCGAAGACCGGAGCCGGATACGAGGACGACAACCTCAACGCGACGTTTTCCAGCGTTGAACTTTTCCAGCTGCAGAACACACATGCACAGATCCTGACCGATCTCTGGCCGAGAGCCCTCGCCGAACAGATAACCGCCATGTCCTGTGGCATGTCAAATGGTGACGCGCAACGCATCCTGCAGGTAGCTCAACTATGGGAAAGCCTCACCGGGGGCGTCGAATTCCCGGCCGCCGGGGGTGAGGAAACCGACGGCATGAAACGAATGCACATCCAGGAACGCCTGCGCGCCGCTGCACGGGCCGCCATCAACGAAACACATCCCTCGAAGGAAAAGGAAGACGAGAACCTACAATGATCCTCAGCGAACTGCTCGACCAGTGGACCGACCTGGGCATCATCCTCTGGGAGGATGACGGCCGGTTGCGTTACCGGGCCCCTCGCGGAGTCGTCACTTCCGGCGTCATTTCTCAGCTACGGGCCAACAAAGAGGACATCCTCGCGAGGCTGCGGGAACGAAGCGGCCCCCGAGCCCAGCCGGAGGACCGTTTTGAGTCCTTCCCTCTCACAGACGTTCAGGGCGCCTACCTGATGGGCCGGTCCTCCGTGTTCGACTACGGCGGGGTCGCTTGCCATCTCTACTGCGAGATGAACTATCCAAGACTGGATCCAGACCGGGCCACGGCGGCCTGGCGGGCACTCGTCGACCGCCATGACATGTTGCGTGTCGAGATCGACGTATCTGGTTTTCAGCGTGTGCGCAGGGAGGTGCCGCTGCTGGAAATCCCCGTCACCACGCTCGTCAGCAGTGCCCCGAAGGAGCGTGAGATGCAGCTGGAACAGGTGCGTGAACGCCTCTCCCACTCCGTGCACCCGACCGGTTCCTGGCCCATGTTCGCGATCGAGTTCACCCAGCCACCGGCTGACGAACCCGACGGGCAGAGCACCATGCACATCTCCTTCGACTTCCTGGTGGGGGACTGGGCCAGCCTGCTCAGGCTCATTCGGGAGTGGGAGCAGGAGTATGCGGGCCGTGAAGCACCGGTCGGATCCCCCCTTCAGTTTCGCGACTACGTCCTGTGGGAAACGGCTCAGCGTGAGGGCCAGTCGCATCGGCGTGCCCGCGACTACTGGCTGAACAGGATCGACGACCTGCCGCCATCGCCCCAGCTCCCGGTTCTTGATGGCGCTTTGGACCCCGCCGCTGCTTCGTCTCCTGTCCGGTGGTGCGGCCACAGCTTCCTCCTGCCGCATGCGCAGTGGCAGCAACTGGAGCGGCACGCGCGGGAATATGAGCTCACCGCGAGCGTAGCGGTGCTGGCCTGCTACGCAGATGTTCTCAGCAGGTGGGCGGAGGATCCGCATTTCTGCCTCAACCTGACCGTGCTCGACCGCCCCTCGGATGTGCCCGAACTCGCGCGAGTGGTCGGGGACTTCACCTCAGTCACCCTGCTCGAGACCCGGGCGGACACGAGGCCGTTCACCGTTCGGGCCCGTGAGATGCTCGAACAGCTGTTCACCGACCTCGATCACCGTTCATTCAGCGGTGTGGAGGTGATGCGTGAGATCGCCCGCAGGCGGAGCCGTGACGTCGCGGTCATGCCCTACGTCTACACCAGCGCCATCGGGGTCGGTGCCGACGACCAGGACGTCGCCTCTACGGTGCACGGTTCGATGGGATACACCATCAGCCAGACACCGCAGGCCTTCCTCGACTGTCAGGTGATGGACGACGTCGATGGGCTCCATGTGCACTGGGATGCACGGGAGGGAATCTTCCCGGCAGGAATGCTCGATGACATGTTCACGGCCTTCACCGATGCCCTCCGCCGTCTCGCTGCTGATGGTGGTTCGTGGTCGACGGCCTCGCCTGTCGAACTTCCGGCGGAGCAACGTGCGGAAAGGGAACGGGCCAACGCCACGCAACGTGACCTTCCCACTGGACTGCTGCACGAATTCGTGATCGAGACCGCCAGAACCAGTCCCGCCGCGATGGCGGTCCTTGGGCGGGGCGTCAATATCAGCTACACAGAGCTGCTGAGACGATCCGCCACCATCGCGACCGCGTTGGAGGAAGCTGGTGTGCGGCGGGGCGACCGGGTGGCGATCGCGATGCCGAAGTCCCCAGACCAGGTTGCGGCGGTTCTGGGGGTTCTGTTCTCAGGCGCGGCCTACGTGCCCCTCGACATCCGTCACCCGCGTGCACGCCTGTCCGCGATCTGTGATGATGCCGGTGTCGTCGCCCTGGTGTGCGCTGGAGGACACGATGTTGCCGAGGGCGTCCCCAGCGTCAACGTGGGTGAACTCCCCGTCGCCGGGGCCGGAACGGTTCTGCCTGCGATCCGTCCGGACGCCGACCCGGGGGATCTCGCCTATGTGATCTACACCTCGGGATCAACCGGACGTCCCAAGGGGGTCGAGATCAGCCATCGTGCGGCAGTCAACACCATCATGGATGTCAACGAGCGTTTCAAGCTCACTGGTGATGACCGTACGCTGGCCATCGCGGACCTGGGGTTCGACCTGTCGGTCTACGACATCTTCGGACCCTTGAGCGTGGGAGGTGCCGTCGTGCTTCCCCCCGCGGACACGATCGTCACTCCGTCGACCTGGCTCGATGTCGCGGCCGAACACGACGTCACCACGATGAACACCGTTCCCGCTGTCGCACAGTTGTTGCTGACAGCCTTGGACAACGGGGGAACCCGGCTCAGCGCGCTTCGGCAGTGGATACTCTCCGGGGACAGGATCCCTCCTGACCTGGTTCGTGACCTGCAGAAAGCCTTCCCCCACACGCAGTTCGTCTCGATGGGCGGAGCCACCGAGGCAGCGATCTGGTCGATCGCCCACCCCATCGCTCCTGTCCAACCGTCCACGATCAGCATCCCCTACGGCCTTCCCCTGGCGAACCAACGATTCGCGGTCCTCGACACCCTGGGGCGAGACGCGCCCACCGGAGTGCCCGGCGAGCTGGTGATCATGGGAACCGGGCTGGCTGATGGCTACAGCAACGCCCCGGAGCTGACTGCGCGGAGTTTCGTCGAGGATCCCTCGCACGGCCGCATGTACCGCACCGGGGACCTGGGGTTTTACCGGCCAGGAGGAGAAATCGAGATCCTTGGCCGCCTCGACGATCAGATCAAGATTCGCGGCCACCGCATCGAGCTCGGCGAGGTTGAGAGCGTCCTGGTCGAGCACGAGGCTGTTGCGCAGGCTGCTGTCGTTGCCATCGGCCATGGGGCGCAACGTCGGTTGCACGCCTTCGTCGTCCCCGCGGATGTATCCATGGATGATCCGCTGCGGCAATGGGTACAGGAAGCCACTGCTGAGGCCTCCGCCCAAGTTGATATTGGTGACCGGGACGGTATCGCCGAGTACGCGGCTGCTCTTGAGACCGCATGCGTCGCAACAATGATGCGAACCCTCGAACAGATCGATGACGGGCTGCCCGTCGCGCCTGCCAATGAATGGATGGTCGATGCTTGGCGGCAGGCCCTGCGTGATCAGGAAGGTACATCACATGATGGAGTGGAGCTGCAGCAGCTGTGGGCACGGGTCGAGCAGCTGAGCCCCCGCGGTTTCAACTACCGGCAGTTCACCGGTTACGTCAAGCGTTCTGCGGAGCTCCTCCCGGAACTGTTCTCAGGCCGAATCCCAGCCCACGAACTGCTGTTCCCCGATGGCAGTCAAGAAATTGCCGAACGAATGTACCGGGACCGAGCCAACATGCAGTGGGGAAACGCGGCGATTGCTGCGCTCGTCTCGCGCATCGCTGCGCAGCACCGAGCCGAGCCCTTGCGCATCCTGGAGATCGGTGCCGGAACGGGAAGCACGACCGGAAGCATGGTGGCCGGGTTGTCGGGCAAAGAATTCCACTACACCTTCACCGACCGATCCGCGTACTTCCTTCCCTCCGCTCGGGAACGCTGGGGTTCTGAAGGCCACTGGCGTTTCGAAGCGTTCGACATCGATCGTTCGCCTACTGAGCAGGGTTTCGCGGAGCGCTCCTACGATCTGGTCTGCGCCTTTGGCGTACTGGAGAACGCCCGGAACATTCCTCAATCGCTCGAGCGACTCGCGGGTCTCGTCGTGGATGGCGGGCTGGTCATGCTCTCAGAACCGGTCGACGAGCAGTGGTGGGTGTATCTGACGCAGATCTTCCTGATGACGAAACCTGACGAAAGCCATCAGAAACTTGGCCTTTTCCCCTCCCGTCGGTGGTGGCTTTCGCAGCTGGCGGGAAGCACCGGCGGCGGTGTCGTCGCCTTCCCTGCGGAGGACAGCGCTCTGGCACCGGAACGATTCGTGTGTTTCGTCTCCCGTGTATGCGCAGGCGATACCGCGTCGCCTCACGAAAACCTGACCTCGTTCCTCAGCAGCCGTCTTCCCGGGGTGATGGTGCCTCAGCAGTTCGAGTTCGTACCGGAGCTGCCCCTCACCCGAAACGGGAAGATCGACAAGAAGAAGTTGACCACCAGAGCCGAGGCCGTCACCGGCGAGGAAACGACTGGGCGCGGTGAACGCGATACTGCGGATCCGGCCGAGTCAAAGCTCCCAGAACGCACCGACGCGCTGGCTGCACGAATCGCCGATCTCTGGGCCGAACAACTCGGCCTCGGAGAGCCACCGGCATACGGCGTCAACCCATTCGATCTCGGTGCCAACTCGATCTCGGCTGCTGCGGTTGCCGGGCGACTCCGTGACGAAGTCCCCGAATTTGCAGAGGCCTCTTTCGAGACGGTGCTGCGCGTCCTGCTCAGCGCCCCGAGCATCGGCATGGCTGCTGTCAAGTACGACGACTGGGCCCGTGGCCGCGCACCCGGACAGCCCGGCCGATCCGTCGTCGAGATCACCTCATTGCGGGACTCGGAAGAGAACCGGGCGACGGCATCCCGCGCCACGGTGCTCTTCAGTGACTCGCTGGCCAACAGCATGACCATGACCCGGATGGCCGCTGCGCTGCCCCCGGAAGCGGGCACCATCGTCGCGGTGACAATCCCTGATGATGAATGGTTCACCAACCGGCCCGCCGATACCGTGACGAACGCGATCGCTGATCTGGTCGCCACGGCAGCCGAGGACATGAAGGCCGAGGAATATTCCCTCATCGGCTACAGCTATGGGGCGCTGGTCGCCATTGAAACCGCCCGGCGTCTGCTCGAGGCCGGGCGGAATGTTCTTCCATTGGGACTCATCGACCCACAGATCGTTCCCGTACTGGCCGATGACCGACTGTCCGAGGTCATGTTCCTTACATCCCGAGGAGCTTCCCTCGACTCCGTCGTACCCCGCGGGGAGAAGGCCCCTGAGCTGATCGAGATCTTCAACTGGATCTTGGCCCGGGCCAAATCGGGTTCGTTCTCCATGCAGCGGGTGCCGGACCTCACCCCACGAACGACCGGTGCAGAGGCTGACACCGAGACACCCGTTGGGCGGTTCTTCGCTCACCTGGCGTCGCTCGATGAGCAGGAACGGTGGCGTATGTATCAAAACGCCATGCCTGCCGAGCAGCATGAATTGCCGGAACGCCTTCGTCAGGAGTGGCTGCGATACCGCCACACCATGCGGGCTGCGACTTTGGCGCCTGAGCCGCTGGTCGCCGATGCGGTGATCCTCCAGCCTCGCAGTAGCCACGGCTTCCTTCCCGGCGCACATGAACGATCGGCGCAGCTGTGGCAAGACGTGTTCATCGGCACCAGTACGATCACGCACGTCAACGGCAACCATTTCACGATGCTCGACGGTGGCCACGTCGTCGACACGGCTGGCGTGTTGATCGGTGAGCTCGCCGCGCTCGGGGTGTTTCCCCTGCGGTGAGGCACCACGGAGGCTGACCTCATGATCGGAGCCCCTCGTAGGGCAGGAGGGGACGACCATCGTGTTGGTGTGCTCGCGGGAGACGCGGCGCAGGGGGCGATCCTCCAATGCTGTATCAAGGCCGGGAACCGGTGCCCGAGGCGGTCCGATTCCCGGCTGCCGAGACAGCCACCCCCAGGGCTGTGTTAGGTAAGGCTTAGTACTAAGCTCTCGCACGTGTGGTACGCAAGATGAGACAAGTGAGGTCCGGTCCTGAGAGACATGATGCACGGGGTCCGTCGTGCCACCTCGGAACCGCCCGATCGCACGGACCGAAAAATCACTCGCAAGAAAAGAGAAGAGATATGGCTGAAACAAACAGGCTCAACGGCAAGGACCTGATCAACGTCGGCGTGTACACGGCTATCACGATGATCATCATGTTCGCGGTTGGTTCCTTGAATGCATTTCCTCCCGTGTACCCCGCGCTGATGGTGATCTGGCCGTTGGTGTGCGCAATCCCGATGATGCTGTACTACACCAAGATCAAGAAATTTGGCATGCTGACCCTCACGGGGATCATCATCGGCGCATTCTTCTTCCTGATGGGCTATATGTGGGTTGCCCTCGTCGTCATGGGCGCCGCAGGCTTTGTGGGTGACCTGGTGTTGAGGTTCGGTGGGTACCAGCGATTTTCCGCGCACGCACTCAGCTACGCGGTGTACTGCCTCGGCATGATTGCTGGCCCGCTGCTTCTCTGGTTTGCAGGCGCCACCTACTGGGACCAGATAGAGAAATCAATGGGGGCCGAATACGTGAGTGCTCTGCAGCAGTTCATGCCGTCCTGGATGCTGTACGTATCAATTCCCTTGCTGTTCCTCAGTGGCCTCGTGGGAGCTTTCCTTGGCCGCAAGATGCTGCGTAAACACTTCCAGAGGGCCGGAATCGCTTGAGCACAACAGATGCGGGAGGCGAGTACTTCCCCCTGAACCTCGACCCGCGCACCAAGATATTCCTGATGGTGGTGGTCGCCATGACGGAGCTGCTGAACGACTCCACCTACTTCACTGCCGCCGTGGCGGCCATTCCCATACTACTGCTTCTCCAGAACAGACAGTTCAAGATCGCAATCTGGTACATCGTGCTGTTTGGGCTTGGGCTGCTCGTGAAGGCTTCTCACGGGCAGCTGGAACTGCCCATGCTCGTGAATATGATCGCGGTCCTACTCACTGGGTTCGTGCTGCGGCTCGCTCCAGCATTTGCGATGGCCGCATACTTCATTGCATCGACCACCGCAACTGAGCTGGTGACAGGGCTCGGACGAATGAAGGTCACCCGGAAGATCACGATCCCGATTTCGGTGATCTTCCGGTTCGTACCGACGATGCAGGAAGAATTCAGGTCCATCAATGACGCCATGAGGATGCGTGGCATCCGTCTTGGTGCCAAGAAGTTCTGGAGAAACCCGACAGCGCTCCTGGAGTACCGTTTCATCCCTCTCGTCATTTCGATGGCGAAAATCGGGAACGAGCTCTCCGCAGCCGCCCTGACCCGGGGACTGGAACGACCAGGACAGCACACGAGTATCGCGAGAATCGGATTTCGCCCTGTCGACGTGGCGGTCCTCGTCCTGGTCGCTGTCCTACTCATGGCCACGTACGCCTTCACCTGATTGGAGAGCTGTAGATGCTCGAGTTCCGAGACGTCACCTTTTCCTACGGGGATGAAGCCACCCCGAGCCTGGAGAACGTGTCGCTGGAGATCCGCAAGGGCGAGACCGTGGTGCTCTGCGGCGAATCCGGATGCGGAAAAAGCACGATTACGCGACTCATCAACGGTCTGATCCCGTATTTTCATGAAGGCAAATTGACAGGAGAAGTTCTCCTCGGTGGGCATCAGATCAGTGACATGAGACTCTACGAGTTGTCCGAGCATGTCGGATCGGTGTTCCAGGATCCGAGAACCCAGTTCTACAACATCGAATCCACGGCTGAACTCGCATTCGGCTGTGAAAACCTCGGTGTGCCCCCCGAGGAGATCGAGCGGCGGATTGAACGAACCGCGGCGAGGTTCGAGCTGGAGGACCTGCTCGACCGAGATCTCTTCACCATGTCCGGGGGTGAGAAACAACGTATCGCCTGCGGCTCCGTGGATGCAACTGACCCGGAGATCCTGGTTCTGGACGAACCCTCGTCGAATCTCGATTTGTTCGCGATTCGTGATCTCGCTGGTGTGGTGCGGCGTTGGCGGGATGACGGGAAAACTCTGGTGATTGCAGAACACCGGATTTTCTATCTCGTCGACCTCGCAGACCGGTTCGTCTACATCAACAACGGCCGGATCGAGCGGGAGTTCACTCCTGCTGAGCTGCGCCACCTCGGCCCGGAAACACTGGAGGAACTGGGTCTCAGAGCACCCGACCCCTGGAGGCTCGCGCCACGAGCGGAGGTGAGAAACAGCGGGGGAAATCTCACTCTCACGGCGCTGAGATGTGTCACGGAGGGCCATCAGAGGCTGTCGATTCCGAAGTTGGTGCTGCCACGAGGCGAGGTCATTGCGGTGATCGGGAGAAATGGTGCAGGGAAGACCACGCTCGCCAGGACTCTGTGCGGCCTGGAGAAATCCGGCAGCGGTGGACTGGAGATCGACGGAGTCACTTACAACGTCCGCAAGCAGCGGGAACTCGTCTACATGGTCATGCAGGACGTGAACCACCAGCTCTTCACCGAGGACGTGATCAGCGAACTGCTCCTGAGCATGGACGGCACCGACCCCGACGAGGAACAGGAACGTGCTATCGAGACCCTGCGGTCGCTGGATCTCGATGACAAATCTGACCGGCATCCCATGTCACTGTCGGGTGGTGAGCAGCAACGCGTCGCCATCGGGAGCGCGATCGCCGCGGACAGGGAGATTCTGATACTGGATGAACCGACCAGCGGTCTTGACCACAGGAGAATGACCGAGGTGGCGGATTCCCTTACCGCCATGAGTGCCGGTGGAAAGACGGTACTCGTCATCACCCACGACATTGAACTGGTATTCAGGTGCTGCAGTCACGCCATATATCTGGTGGATGGTGAAGTCATGGGGAGCTCACGTATGGATGAGACCGGGGCGCGACAGTTACGGGAATTCTTCGAACGCACTGAGTAGGGATCGCGCAACACACGGCGCGGGTGCCCACCATCACAGCAGGTCGTTGATGATTCTGGCGAGTTCGACCGGCTGGGAGTGGTGGGCACTGTGTCCGCAGTCGAGCGTCAATCGACGGGTGCGTTCCGGAAGCACAGAGACGTAGTGACGTTGTTCGCTCGGCCTGACCATCCTGTCACGGGTCGTGTGAACGTAGGTGAGATCGAGGTCGTCGGCGAGTTCATAATCGACCGGCGTTCCCATCGCGAGCCCGGGCTCCGGAACGAGCCTCGACAGGATCATGTCGCGGTCGGCCGGGGGCAAACCGTTGCACAACCTGAGCCGGGCAGCCAGCCTGGTGATGCGCACCACCGGTTCTCCCACCTTCATCCACTTGCGGATCATGTTCTGAAACTTTGGTAGCAGGTCCCAGTAGCATTGTCCGCTCGAGGGTACCAATCCGGCTACGAACATCAGACCCGCGATACGGTTGGGCGCTCGATTCGCTGCTGCCAAAGCGGATATTCCTCCGAGAGAGTGCGCGACAACCAGCGACCGACCCGTGGTCGCTGATTCAACCGTGTTGGCCCAGTTCTCCAGAGTGGGCGCCACTGGCGCGCTCCCTGGCCTTCCCGGAAGATCAACGGCCACCACATCGCCTTCGACGAGGGGGAGAACGCGTTCCCAGCACCACGAACCTTCAAAAGCGCCGTGTACGAACACCACCCGGCTGAATGTCATCGCGATTCCTATCTTTCAAGATGCTTCGCTGCCAAGGGTGTCCCTCAGTGTGAGGTCCCGTCAAGGAAGCGGGAGAGCATAAACCGGAAATCCAGAATCGAATTTACCAATCTTAGATGTTACACGGTTCGCGTTGTCGGCAGGGAGTCGGCAAAGTTTGTTGGGTGCTGGGTTTCTCTGCAAATCGTGGGCACATCCCGGTTACGTGACTTGACTCTTGGTTTACTGTGCAATTATTTTGCGGTGGTGCTTGAACTCGACCGGTGTCTGGTAGCCGAGTGAGGAATGGGGCCGGTGACGGTTGTATACCGCCTCGACGTGTTCCCTGCCCTTGAGGGTACGGGGTGTGTCGGATCTGGGTCACTTGGGCGGCTGTGGGAAAGTCAATCCAGGTAGGTGCGTTGATGGTTTTGAGGGTGCTGTGCACTTGATGGTTGCGGGAGCACTCGGCCCAAGGGAGCTCCGGGATGTTCTTCCAAGGCGCAGGGCCTTGAGGTTCTGGTGCAGGCGTTGTTGGTTGCCCTTGACCTTCAGAAATATTGGCCACCTCGGCCAGTGATCCATTCGGCGGTGTTCATTTGGGTGCGCCATGGCATCGGTGTGGAGCGCCCTGCGGATCGTGGTCTCCGAGAGGGTGTCAGATGGCTTGTGTAAAAGGAGTTGGGATGATCTGAAGGAGATTGACTGTGGCCAAGACACCAAGGAGCAATGAGTCGTTCAGCCAGGCGGGTGAGCTGCGGCGGGAGCTGATTGATGATCGGCTGTTAGACGAGTTGTTGGCTTCGGCCAGTGAGCGGGGGATCGCCTTGACCGGGGAGGGTGGGTTGTTTCCCGAGCTGGTCAAGGCGGTACTGGAACGCGGGATGCAGGTTGAGTTGACCGAGCACCTGGGCTATGAGAAACACGACCCGGCCGGGCGGGGTTCGGGGAACTCCCGTAACGGTACTGTGCCGAAGCGGATTGATACCGAGGTCGGGCCCGTCGGGTTGGATCGACCCCGGGGACCGTAATGGCTCGTTCACCTCGCGGCTGGTGCCCACCGGTGAGCGGAGGCTGGGTGGTCTTGATGACATGATCATCAGCCTTTATGCGGGTCGGTGTGACGATCCGTGAGATTCAGCATCACCTCGCCGCGACACTGGGTACTGAGCTGTCCCATGAGACCATCAGCAATATCACCGAGGCCGTGATGGACGAGGTCACTCAGTGGCAGGACCGGTCTTTGGAGGCGTTCTACCCGGTGATCTTTCTGGACGCTCTGGTGGTGAAGGTCCGGGACCAGAACCGGGTGGTCAACCGCCACGCCCACATCGCGGTCGGAGTCGATACCGAGGGCGTCAAACACGTGCTGGGGATCTGGGTCCAGGCCGCTGAGGGAGCGAAGTTCTGGGCCAGCGTGTGCGCCCAACTGGCCAACCGCGGCCTCAGGGACGTGTTGATCGTCTGCTGTGACGGGCTCACTGGGTTCCCCGAAGCGATTGAAGCGACCTGGCCCGGATCCCTGGTCCAAACCTGCGTGGTGCATCTGATCCGGGCTTCCATGCGCTACGTCGCCTACGCTGACCGGAAAGCCGTCGCAGCGGCGTTGAGACCGGTCTATACCGCTGTTGACGCTGATGCCGCGCTGGCAGCCCTGGTCGCGTTCGCCGATTCGGCCCTGGGCAAGAAGTACCCGGCCGCGGTAGCGACCTGGGAGAACGCCTGGGACCGGTTCATCCCGTTCCTGGATTTCGGTCCCGCGACTCGGAAGGTGATCTACACCACCAACAGCATCGAGTCGTTGAACTACCAGCTGCGCAAGATCATCAAAAACCGTGGTCAGAGCCCTCAACGATGCCGCGGTGGTCAAACTATTGTGGCTGGCGATCCGCAATATCGAGGACAAGAGGGCCCGTGAACGAGCCAAACAGGCCGGCAAACCCAGAGCCCAACGCACGGCCCCCGGGAAACTGGTTGAGGGTTTTACCGTCCAGGGCTGGACCAGAGCCCTCAACGAACTCGCCATCCGCTACCCCGAACGATTCCCCCAAACCAACTAAACCCAACCATTTACACAAACAACTTGACAAGCTCGTCTCCGACGGCAGCTTCTGCCCCCGCTCCAGACCCAAGGCCTCAAGATCAGAGGGGCTCATATCGGTGGCGTGCTCCTTGGATCGCCATCAGACTCAGGCACCCCGCCAGCACCCTCACCGCGGCCAAGGACAAGACCGCGAGGCAGGCTGTGACGTATACCCCGCCGATGACGAGGAACGATCACGTTCTGGAAGATACGGAACGGGGGGCTGACGTGACAGGATGGTGATGGTGGGTAGATGACCATCAGTGAGGGCTCCCCGGGACTGGGTTGATTCAAACACCACTCATCGCTCCCGCGGGGCCCGCGCCCCCGTCACAACGACACCCCACCCCGGCAAACCAGCTCACACGCCCTCCCCCACCGACTTTGCCGATCCCTTGGTGTTGTCGGGAAGGCAGGGGCTTCAAGGTCGTTGGCATGACCTTTGAGCGTCGAAGTTCGGACCCTGAGGAATGTCACACTTCCGTAAGGATTTCTCCCTGTTCCGCGTCATCACGGCGGCGGAAAACTCCCCGGTATGAAGAAATACCTCCTGCCCCTGGCCCTGTCAGCCGTCATCGTGCTCGGCGGCTGCTCCCAAACGAACTCGTCCTCCGATGCCATGTCTTCCGCGAAGTCTCCCTCCTCGGCCACGTCGCACGGTGATTCGGCGTCCCAGTCCTACATCACCTACGACCAGTACCAGGCCTCCAAGGACAAGTACGCCGACTCGAAGGTAGTGCTGTTCTTCAACGCCAAGTGGTGCCCCGACTGCCGGGCCATCAACGAGGCGCTGACCTCCGATCCCGGGAAGATCCCCGCGAAGACCACCGTGGTGAGCGTCGACTACGACCAGCACACCGATCTGCGGCAACGCTACGGGGTGACGACGCAACACACCTTCGTGCAGATAGACACCAACGGCGAGAAGACACGCCAATGGGTCAGCACTTCGGTGGATGCCCTGCTCAAGGAACTTCAGGGCTGACTTCATGATCGTCACCGCTCTGCTCTCCCTGGTCGCAGGTGTCCTGACGGTGCTGGCGCCGTGCGTGTTGCCGTTCCTGCCGGTCATCGTCGGCGGAAGCCTGGGACACGGTTCCAGGCGCCGCCCCTACCTGATCGCGGCCGCGCTCGTCGTGTCGCTGCTGGTTTTCACGCTGCTGCTGAAAGCCAGCACCGCCTTCCTCAGCATCGATCCGCGCGTCTGGGCCATCGGGTCGGGCGTGCTGGTGATCCTGCTGGGGGTCGCGATGCTCTTCCCCGGTTTGTGGGCCCGGGTCGCCCGGTGGACCAAGCTGGAGGCCGCCCACGGCCTCCTCGGGAAGGCCCGCAACCATCGCGGCGAAACCGCGGGGGCACTCCTGACCGGCGCCGCACTCGGGCCGGTGTTCAGCAGCTGCTCACCAACCTACGCGTGGGTCATCGCGACGGTACTGCCCGCCAGTCCCGTCGCAGGCATGATCTACCTGGGTATTTACTGTGCGGGCATGGCGGGGGCGCTGCTGGGCATCTCCCTGGCGGGCCGCAGGCTCGTCGATCGGCTCGGCTGGGCCTCGAACCCGCGCGGCTGGTTCCAGCGTGCCATCGCGGCACTGTTCATCGTCGTGGGTCTGTTCGTTTCCACGGGCCTGGACAAGGCACTCCAGACCTGGGCCGTCGACAAGTTCCCCGCGCTCACGGCCTTCGAGCAAGGACTCATCCCCCAGGGCAACGCGGCCCCCGGGGTGGCGGGCAATGCCGAACAACGGCAGCTCGGCCCGGCCCCGGAACTGGCCGGTATCTCCCACTGGGTCAACAGCAACCCCACCACCCTGGCCGACCTCAGGGGCAAGGTCGTGCTGGTTGACTTCTGGACCTACAGCTGTATCAACTGCATGCGCACCCAGCCCTACCTGAACGCCTGGTACGACCGCTACCGTGCCGCCGGACTGGAGATCATCGGCGTGCACGCGCCCGAGTTCACCTTCGAGAAAGTGCCGGAGAACGTCGAGAAGGCGGTGCGTGACGCGGGCATCAAGTACCCGGTGGCCCTGGACAACGACTTCGCCACCTGGCGCGCCTACCACAACCGGTACTGGCCCGCGAAATACCTGATCGACAAGGACGGCAACATCCGCTGGACGCACTTCGGCGAGGGCAACTACGACGAGGCGGAGAAACAGATCCGCGACCTGCTCGGCGAAACCGGGGACAAGGCCGGGGTCACCGGGGAAACCACGCAGCCCACGCGGGGACAGTCACCGGAAACCTACCTCGGTACCCGGCGCGCCTCCGGTAACGAAACCCGGTTGGAGACCGGGGAACGCGACTACGGCCAGAACCCCGCACCCGGTGCCACCAATCGGTGGAGCCTGTCCGGGAGCTGGACGGCCGGCGACGAATCGATCACCGCCGCCCGGGACGGGGCGCAACTGAACTATCGCTTCGCCGGGCGTGAGATGTTCCTGGTGATGGACGGTCCCGCAGGGGCGAAGGTGCGCGTCCAGGTCGAGGGCGGCGGTCCACCCGGTGGGGCCGACGTGCAGGGCGAGGAGGTGACGATCTCCGGTGCCCGCCTGTACCGGCTGGTGCGGCTGCCCGAGGCCACCCGGGGAACCACCGTCACCCTGACCTTCGACAAAGGCGTGAGCGCCAATGCATTCACATTCGGATGAGCAGCCCTACCCTGAGCCCATGGGAAACATCCTGCTCGTCGACGACGATCCGACCGTGCGCGGTGTGGTCTCCGACTACCTGCGTGCGGCCGGGCACAGCATCACCGAGGCATCCGACGGGATCAGCGCCCTGGGACTCGCCGACGGCTGCGACCTGGTGATCCTGGACCTCATGCTGCCCGGTATCGACGGCCTCGAGGTGTTCCGGAGGCTCCGCTCCCGCGGGGTGGTCGCACCGGTGATCATGCTCACCGCCAAGGGCTCGGAGGCCGACCGGGTGCTGGGCCTGGAACTCGGCGCCGACGACTACCTGGCCAAACCGTTCAGCCCCCGCGAACTCGTGTTGAGGGTCAACGCGGTGCTGCGACGACAGCAACCCCGGCCCGAACGGGAGATCATCACCGACGGCGACCTCGCCCTCGACCTAACAGCCCGGAAAGCCACCCTCGCGGGCGAGACGTTGACGCTCACGCTCCGCGAGTTCGACCTGCTCGCCCACCTGGTAACCCATCCCGAGAAGGTCTTCTCCCGTGAGGAACTGATGCGCGTGGTGTGGGGCTGGGACGTCGGCGACGCATCCACGGTGACGGTGCACGTGCGGCGGCTGCGTGGGAAGGTGGAGACCGACCCGCAGCACCCCACCCGGCTGGTGACGGTGTGGGGTCGCGGATACCGGTGGGAGGCCTCGTGACCGGGCAGCTGCTGGTAGTCGCCGCCGTCACCCTGCTGGTGGGTCTGGGCTGCACCGCCATGACCCTGAGCGTGGCGAGGCGTTCCGTTCGCTGGGCCGCCCTGCTGAGCCCCATCACCGTTGTCGTGACCGTCGGGGTCGGGATGCTGGTCGGGGTGCGGCTGATGCTGATCGAATCGGTGGGGGTGCCGCTGCTGCTGCTCGCCGCCACCGTTCCCGCGGCCCTGCTGGCGGGTGTGCTGGTGGCGTTGCGCAGCCAGCGGGTGATCGCCGAGGCCGCGGCGGCGCTGGAACAGGAACGTCGCAGACGCGAGGTGGAGCAGGGCAGGCGGGAACTCATCGCGTGGCTGTCCCACGATCTGCGCACCCCGCTCGCCGGTATCAGGGCGATGGGCGAGGCGCTGGAGGACGGCATCGCCCCGGACCCCGCCAGCTACCACCGCGCCATCGTCGCGGAGGCCGAACGCACCGCCGCCATGGTCGACGACGTCCTGGCGCTTGCCGGGCTGCAGTCCGGCACCCTGGAGTTGAACTCCGAGACGGTGACCGTCAGCGACCTGGTCTCCGACCTCGTCGGCAACCTCACCCCGCTCGCCCTGCGCCGCGACGTGCGCCTCACGGGTTCCGTCGAGGGGGATTCCAGCGACGTCACGGGAGACGCGGGACTGCTGTCAAGGGCGCTGCAGAACATCATCGGAAACGCCATCGCCTACACCCGTCCCGGAACCGAGGTGACCGTGGTCGTCAGCGGCGGCGACGACACCGTGCGGGTGCAGGTCTGCGACGGCTGCGGCGGGTTGAGTCCGGAGGCCCTGGAGAAGTCCTTCACCGCGGGTTGGCGCGGCGACCGGGCCCGCACCCCCGGCGCTGGATCGGGAAACGGCCTCGGCCTGCCGATCGTCCGCACCATAGTCGCGGCCCATCGGGGCACCGTCGACCTGCGGAACCGGCCACCGGGCTGCGAGGTCACGATCGAACTGCCGAGAGCAGCAGGAGGGGTCGAGACCCCTCACCCGGCCAGGTATTCGGCGACGTAGTCGACGTCCTTGTCGCCGCGACCCGACAGGTTCACGATCAGCACCTTCTCGGGACTCAACGTCGGCGCCAACCGGATGGCGTGCGCCAAGGCGTGCGACGACTCCAGGGCGGGAATGATGCCCTCGGTGCGGCACAGCAGCTGGAAAGCGGCGATGGTCTCGTCGTCGGAGGCGGTGACGTACTCGACGCGACCCGTATCCCGCAGGAAGGCGTGCTGCGGACCGACCCCCGGGTAGTCCAGCCCGGAGGCAATGGAGTGCACCTCCGCCGGGTTGCCGTCCTCGTCCTGCAGCAGCAGCGTGCGCATGCCGTGCAGCGTCCCCGGGGTGCCGAGGGTGATCGTCGCGGCGTGCTCGCCGGGCACGTCGAGGTTGCGGCCCGCGGGTTCGACGCCGAACATCTTCACCGGCTCGTCCTCCAGGAAGGCGGTGAACAACCCCAGCGCATTCGAGCCGCCGCCGACGGCGGCCACCAGCGCATCCGGCAGGCGCCCCTCCTTCTCCAGCACCTGGCGGCGGGCCTCGCGGCCGATGATCGACTGGAAGTCCCGCACCATCGACGGGTACGGGTCCGGGCCGACGGCCGAACCGATGGCGAAGAAGGTGTCGGCGTAGTCGGCGGCGAACACCGAGAAGGCCGAGTCGATGGCCTCCTTGAGGGTTTGCCCACCCGAGGTGATCGACACCACCCTCGCGCCCAGCATCTCCATCCGCACCACGTTGGGATGCTGCTTGGCCACGTCGACGGCGCCCATGTGGATCTCGCACTCCAGCCCGAGCAGGGCGGCCGCGGTCGCCAGCGCCACGCCGTGCTGCCCCGCGCCGGTTTCCGCGATCAGTTTCTTCTTGCCCATCCGCTTGGCCAGCAGCCCCTCGCCCAGGCAATGGTTGATCTTGTGGGCTCCGGTGTGGTTGAGGTCCTCGCGTTTGAGGTAGATCTTCGCCCCGCCGAGGTGCCTGGTCAGCCCGGCCGCCAGGAACAGCGGCGACGGGCGGCCGACGTAATCGGCCAGCAGCGCCTCGTAGTCGGCCTGGAAACCGGGGTCCTGGCGGGCCTGTGCGTAGGCGGCCGCCACCTCGGCAATCGGGGCCTCGAGCTGTGGGGGCAGGAAACGACCGCCGTGGTTCCCGAAGAACCCGGCCTCGTCAGCGTGGATCAGCGAAGTCATGTCGCGAATGCTATCGCTGGTCGGAGGGGCGATCGCCGGCGTTTGCAACATCGGGTGCATCGTCGGAGTAAATCCCGGGCGCGTCGTAGATCAGCGACGCCCCGTCGGCGGCCTCCCGGAGTTCGTGCGGGGCGATGGCGTGGGCGATGTGGTAGACGGCCACGGTCACGATGGTGCCGAGCGCGATGCCGCCCAAGGTGAAGCCTTCGGTGATCGGCAGTTTCACGTCGCCGATGCCGATGATGATGCCCGCTGCCGCCGGGATCAGGTTGATGGGGTTGCCGAAGTCGACGTGGTTTTCCTTCCAGATCTTCGCGCCCAGCAGACCGATCATGCCGTACAGGACCACGCAGATCCCGCCCAGTACCGCGCCGGGGGTGGCGGAGATCACTGCCCCGAACTTCGGTGACAGGCCGAAGCAGATCGCCACCAGGGAGGCGACCACGTAGGCGGCCGTCGAGTAGACACGGGTCGCGGCCATCACACCGATGTTCTCCGCATAGGTGGTGGTCGGCCCGGCGCCCACGAGGGTCGCGAGCATCGAACCGCCACCGTCGGCGGCGATCGCACGCCCCATCATCGGGTCCAGGTTCTCGCCCGTCATCTCCGCCACGGCCTTGACGTGACCGGCGTTCTCGGCGATCAGCGCGATCACCACCGGCAGGGCGATGATGATGGCTCCCAGGGAGAACTGCGGAAGGTGGAAACCGACGACGTTGCCCGTGCCGCCGAACCGCCAGGTGGCCAGGTCGGTGACGGGGGGCAGTCCGAACCAGTCGGCGGCCTCGACGGCAGACCAGTCGACACGCATCTTCTCGGTGACGGTGCCGTCGGCGGCGACGCTGCGCATCGGCCCGAACGCCAGGTCGAAAACCCAGCTCAGGACGTAGCCGGCCACCAGCGACAGGAAGATGGCGATGCGCCCGAGGAAGCCGCGCAACCCCACGCTGAGCGCGATCACGATGAGCATGACGATGAACGCCAGCCACGGATCCTGTGGCCAGTACGTGTTCGCGACCACCGGGGCCAGGTTGAAGCCGATCAGCATCACGACCGCGCCGGTCACCACGGGAGGCAGGGTCTTGTGGATCACCCGGGCGCCCGCGAAGTGGATGATCAGACCCACCATGAACAGGGCCAACCCGACCACGAAGAGCGCGCCCGAGAGGGTCGCCGGGTTGCCGCCCGCCGAGTAGATCGCGGTCGCAACACCCACGAAGGAGGCCGACGACCCGAGATAGCTGGGCACTCGGTGTTTCACGACGAACAGGAAGATCAGCGTCGCGATGCCGCTCATCATCACCGCGAGCTGCGGGTTGAGCCCCATCAGAAGCGGGAACACGAACGTGGCGCCGAACATCGCGACGACGTGCTGGGCGCCGAGCCCGATCGTGCGTCCCCAACCGAGCCGTTCGGTCGGGGCCACAACCGCCCCGGGAACGAGGATTCCGTTGTTGTGCAGCTTCCAGCCGAACATGGCCCAGTCCTTTCGTCGCGGGCATGCTACTGCCCTTGCAGGGGTGGGGAACAGATGACGCCACCATTCATGAAAACTCGGAGGGTTTTCTCAGAAGCTGGGTGAGCCATTCCTCATGAGCATCTGCGAGTGGGGCATGTCGAAACCAGGATGATCGCAGACGGGGATCCGAGAAGGAACCTGGAGCCCGGATAGGGTTGGGCCATGGTGTTGGACGTGGTTGTGATCGGGGCCAGCGTGGCGGGGCTGACCGCGGCCCGACGCCTGGCCACAGAGGGGTTTTCCGTGGTGGTCCTCGACCCGAACGGGGAGTATGTGACCGCTGCCATCGGGCACGGGGTGGCGGCCTGCGCACATGCCAGCACCGTGGCGAACATGGCCGGTGCCTACGGTGATGAGGCGGCGCGGGAACACGTCCGACGTAATGTGGCGGGGCTGGAGGAGATCCGGGGAGTTGCGGCTGCGGGAGCGGTGGAACTGGTCGAGACGGAGCTGCACGATCATTCCCTGGGCGTCGCCTTGGACCGGGAACTGGGACGGGTGGTGGAGTTGGTCCGCGGGGGCGGAGCCGAACTCTCGTTGCTGAAAGCCGGGGCGAGTACTCGGGCGGCGGCAGGTCTGTGCTCCTCCGCATTGCTGATTGATCCCGCTGCGTACGCCACTGCCTTGGAGATGCAAGCTGGATCTGCAGGGACCGAGATCCTCCATGATGTCACCGTCACCCGTATCAAACGTCTCGACGGGGCAACCCAGGTGGCCTTCCGGCGAAACCTGGCGTGGTCGCGTGACCTGGAAGTCCTCACCGCACATGCCGTCATCGACACTCTGGCGGTGAGTCCGTGGGGGGCGGTGACGGGGGCGGGGCAACCGCAGTACGTGCCGACCCTGCGGCTGCGGGGTGTTGAGGCACCCAAGGAGGTGACGCTGCTGGCCGGCCCACCCACCTGGATGATCCGGCCCATCGACGACGAAGTGTTGCTGCTCGGCCCGAAATGCGCCCGCAACCAGGTGACGGAAGCCATGGCGGCACTCGTGAACTGGGCCGCGACCGAGTTCGGGGCCCGCGACATGACCCCGGGACAGCTCATCATCGACCCCAGCGACCACGGACGCCCCGTCGTTGGGGCCTCCGCGATACCGGGCGGTTTCTACACTCGCGGTAACGGTCGTGGCGAGCTGACGAACGGCACCGCGTCGGGCTGCTATCTGGCGGCCCTGTTGCTGGGAGTCGATGCTGCCCGCGGTGTCGCGTTGCCGTGGGCCTCGAAGCTGCGGGCCGGTGCGGGCCGGTTGCTGCATCGTCGTTGAGAACGCCGATTCTCCTCGCTGCGACACCTCGACCGGTATGTGGCTGGTCGCCGGGCGATGTCATCTGCTCCCGATAGTGTCCTCAGCGGAATCGAAGCGACCTGAGGAGTCCCATGAGCCACCCTGCATCCGATGAGCTGCCTTTGGCCTGGCGTTCGCTATGGGCGATGGTGGTGGGATTCTTCATGATCCTCGTTGACAGCACCATCGTCACTGTCGCCACCCCGACGATCATGCGGGAGCTGGGTGCGAATGTTACATCCGTGGTGTGGGTGACGAGCGCCTATCTGCTGGCCTACGCGGTGCCGCTGTTGATCACTGGGCGCCTCGGTGACCGGTTCGGGCCGAAACGGGTGTACCTGATCGGATTGGTGGTCTTCACCCTCGCATCCCTGGGATGCGGCCTGACCACCACCGTCGAATTGCTCATCGCCGCTCGGGTGGTGCAGGGGCTGGGGGCGGCGTTGATGACCCCGCAGACCATGACCGTCATCACTCGTGTCTTCCCGCCGCACCAGCGCGGCATGGCGATGGCCGTGTGGGGTGCCACGGCGGGGCTGGCGATGCTCATCGGTCCGATGCTGGGTGGTTTGTTGATCGGTGTGCTCGGTTGGGAGTGGATCTTCTTCATCAACATCCCTATCGGAGTGGCAGGCTACGTCGCGGCGAAGCGGCTTGTCCCCGACCTGGAGCAGCACGCTCACCGTTTCGACTGGCTTGGGGTGGTGCTCTCCGGTATCGGGTTGTTCTGCGTCGTCTTCGGTCTGCAGGAGGCCAGCACCCACGACTGGGGGGTGATCGTGGGTCCCGTCTCCGTTGGGTCGCTGCTGGTGGTCGGGGCGTGTTTCCTCGTGGCCTTCGTGGTGTGGCAGTGGTTCAACCCCAACGAACCACTGATGCCCTTGAAACTGTTCGGGGACCGCAACTTCTCCGTCGCGAACCTCGCCATCGCCCTGGTCGGGGTGACCAGCGTCGCCACCCCGTACCCACTGATGATCTGGGCCCAGCAGGCACGCGGCCTGAGCCCACTGCTCGCCGCCCTGGTGAACGCGCCCGCCGCCGTGGTCACGCTGATCGTGGCGAAATGGAGTGGGCAACTGGTCAACCGGGTGCACCCTCGCTATCTGACCATGACCGGAGGTCTGGTGTGGGCCTCCTCGCTGCTGGCGGCTGGGCATTTCCTGGACACCACGACGCCGGTGTGGGTGCCGATTGTTCTGTTGACCTTCACCGGTGTGGCCAGCAGCCTGGTGTTCGGGCCGTTGTCCACCGCCGCGACGGCGAACCTTCCCGCCACCTACGCCGGCGCCGGATCAGGGGTCTACAACGCCACCCGGCAGGTGGGTTCGGTGCTCGGCAGTGCTCTCGTCGCAACCGTGATGGGTACCCTGCTGGTGGCAACGAAGACCAACGACAACCAGACCCCAGACAGCATCGCTTCGGCCATGTCGGGGACGTTGTTGTTGCCCACCGTGTCGATTTTTGCGGTGGCCGTCATAGCCTGTTTCCTCGAACGCCCGAAGCACCAGCGACGGAACTGACCTCGAAGCCGCTCGCACCGCCCTGATCGTCAGATCCAGGTGCCGAACCACATGCGCGACAGCCACTCGGGGCGGG
>ERZ772924.153-NODE-153-length-32579-cov-8.626491_pt1 | contig 32579 bp, 30 predicted proteins | sample MGYA00512116_ERZ772924 | MGnify/ENA primary metagenome ERZ772924 (study PRJEB29015, sample SAMEA2737920) | human oral metagenome | biome: human oral; feature: human-associated habitat; material: dental | place: China | collected 2134 ...
AAATTATTATTGATTATGACAAGGAAGACGGGAAATTTGGAGTAAAATTAAAAAAGTTGCTAGATGAATTTAGCAAAAATAAGCAAATGAAAGTTTTTTTATTTCAAAAGGAAAGTGAAGAGGAAATAAAAGCCTATGTTGTAAATGAGCTGAATATAAATGCAAGAGATGTGGTAGTATTGCTTGAAATGATAGGAAGAAATCCTTTTAAAGTAAGAAATGAAGTGAAAAAAATAAAAGTTTTTCTGGGTGAAGAAAAGTTTGATATTGAAAAAATTAAAAATATCATATCTATCGAGAAAGAATATCAAATTTATGAAATGACAAGAAACATATTATTAAATAATCCAGCTGATGTAATGAGATATTTAGAGCAGAAAAAAGAATACATGGGCATTCTTTATTCACTTTATAATGAGCTTGAAACAATGTATAAAATAAGTTCATTAAAACTAAAAGGACGAAGATTCAGCAGAAATTACAATGCTTTTAAAATAGAATTTGAAGAAATAAAAGACATTTTTAAATCCAATAACAGAATTCCAAATTCATATGTAATTTTCAAAAAGCTGGAATTGGAGCAGAATTATACAAACTCTAGCTTAAAAGCATTAGTTTTCAGATGCTGGGGAATCGAAAAGGATATAAAGATGGGAAAAATTGAGATGGAAACTGGAGTTGAAATGTTAATAATGGAGATTTGTTCATTATTTAAGAAAAAATAATAAAATATAAAGCAAAGACAAGAACTCAAAGAGATTAGTAAATATATAATGACTAATAAAAGTAACCATTTTTTAAGAATCTCCCACTTATAAAAGTGGGAGTAGTTAATTTGCATTGTTAAATTAAACCTTAGTTTTAAAAATTTCTAATTTTTTATTTATCTTCTTTTTTATCCTCGACATTCTTGGTATTATCATTTTCTAATTCAATTCCAGAAACTGACTTTTTAAATTCCCGAATCATTTTTCCTATAGCTTCTCCCAGTTCAGGCAGTCTTTTTGGTCCGAAAATAAGTAATGCCCCAAGTATAAGAACTATTAGTCCTGGTGCTCCTATATCTCTAAAAATTCCCATTTTTAATCATCCCTCCTTCTTTTATAGACATATTTACAAACAGAAATACTCACTTCATAAAGTAAAATCAATGGTGCCGCCATCGTTAAATCACTTATAAAATCAGCTGGCGTCAGAACGACTGCGACTACCAGCAAAATAAAGTAGCCATATCGCCTGTTTTTTATCAAATATTGCGGTGTCAAGATATGCAGCGATGTTAGAAATGCCACAATAACGGGCAATTCAAATATTACAGCAAGCGGTAATGATGTATGTAATACAAATGTTAAATAATTATTTGCTGTAAGCTGAATATTAAACAAATCATTGCCAAAAGATAATAAAACATTTAGTAAAGCAGGTGTTACTATAAAAAATCCAAAAGAAAGTCCTGTAACAAATAATATAAAAGTTGCAGGCACATAAGATAAAATTGCCTTAGCTTCCTTTTCCTTAAGAGCAGGACGAATAAAAGCCCATAGCTGATAACTTGTAAAAGGCAATGTCAAACTAAAAGCACATATTCCAGCCAGCATTAAATAAATGCTCAAAATATCATTAGGTCCAAGAACTGTGAGCTTCTGCTTGAATGAAGCTGTCAGTAATTTGTAAATATCGGAGCAAAATAGCAAACTTAGTAAAAAAGCCGCAATAAAAAATATAATTGTAATAATGAGTCTTTTCCTAAACTCGCTCAAATGTTCTACAAGCGTCTGCTCGTCAATTTTAGCCATTCTATTCCTTTCCGATATTTTATCTTTTAAAATTTTTATTTATCTTTTCTCTTTTTTATCAATGTAGCAATCACGATAATCACAATTAAAATTAATTGACTAATAAATACTTCCATATTTGCATAAATTCCCAAAATTTCCATTGTAGGTATAAAATGAACTACGTGCAACGGTAAAATCCCAACAACTTGCAGCATATGAATACTTGTTCCAAGCATTTTAAATGCAAGGAAATAAATTGTCCACGTAAGTACAAAAAACACTTGATGTATTTTTATTTTTGAAGAAGCGTATATTAAAACAAGTGCAATTACAATTAGTATCATTATCGCACTTACAATACCGATAATCAAATTCTGCAATGAAATTAATGGTAAAATTCCTACATAAAACAATATTGTTTCTGCCCCTTCTCTAAATACCGCAAGAAAACTAAGTACAAACATTGACACAAAACTTCCTGTACTTAATACAATATCCATTTTTCTGTCAATATAATCTTTCCAAGATTTTAAGGATGATTTACTATGCAGCCAAAATCCAATCCCAATCATCATTATAACCGCAAAAATTCCTACAAATCCTTCCAGAATTTCACGGTTTGTTCCTGAAGATACGGCAGGGAATAAAGCCTGAAGAGCAAATGCTATTACCACACTTGCAAAAATTCCAGCAGCAGCTCCTGCATACACCCAACGCAATCCCTTTTTCTGATTTGCAGCTTTCAGGCTGCTTACCAATGCCAGAACGATAAGAAGTGCTTCCACACCTTCACGAAGAAGTATAAACATCGCATCAATAAACGTATATTGTGCTTTTGTATCAATTTGTGATAATTCTGTAATTAATCCTTGTAATTGTTCCTGATACTCTTTTTCGATACCTTTTACCATGATTATTGGAGTCTGTGTTTCCACTTTTGTATATAAAGCTGAATTTCTCGTACTTACATCGCCTTCAACCGTAGGCCATACCTGAATAAACTCTTTCACTTTTGACTGACCTTTAGATTTATTTCCATTTTTAAAGGCTTCCAACGCATCTTTCAACATATCTACAGCTTCTTTTAGTGTAATTGCGCTTGAAACATTATTTTCTATCTTCTTGCCATCTAAATAGTCTTGTATTGTTGATTTCAAGTCATTAAAAGAATTTATTGTGTTGTCATAATCAAATGGCTCCACTTCCATAGAGCTTCTCAAAAACGACATTGCAGTTTCCACTTTTCCATAGTAAGGAATACTTCTGCTTCTTATAAAACTTTCATTTCTTGTCCATACGCCATTAAATTTTAGATATTCTTTCTTCATAAGTTCTACATCTTTAGACTGAATTGCCTTTTCCAGCACGTCTAAAGCAGGATTCATTCTTGACTGGAACTTTTTCTTTTCCTCATTATCGTCAACAGGATTCTGCTCTTTTTCAAAAGCTAATAGTGCTGTTGTAACTTCTCTTAAGTCATCTTCTGACAATGTGGACTTTTCTTTATTTAAAAGTTCCTGTACCTTTTTCCCTTGCGTAGAATCAGCATTTTTAACCTTTTTAAATTCATCTCTTACTTCAGAAAAAAGTTTTTTTGCTTCATTTTGGTTATTATTTTTTATTGCCGTTGTTGTGTCTGTAATTTTTATGTAAAGTCCGCTATAGCTTTCTTCTGCAATAATATTCGTGAAGAATAGCATAAAGCACAAAAATAGCATTGTACTTATTTTTTTATTCAAATAATTTCTGCCCAATGTACTCTCCCTTCTTTATCCCTCCAAAACAAGCAAAAATTCCTGTTCCAACGTGAGTAATGTATTCATTCAACTTATCATCGTTTCCTAGGCTATTCTGAATCTTTATAAATTGATCAGGATGTTTTTGGAAACATATAAATAGCAGTCCCGCATCAAACTGTCCGCTCACTTCATCTATTCCGTTAGAATACGAAAAAGCACGGCGTGCTATTTTAACATCAGCTTTTTTAGCGAGATAAACATGTGAATCAATTGGTAGAACTGGTTTTCCGTCTGGTCCTTTTTTATTTATGTCAATCGTTGCAAATTCGTCTGTTTCTCCAAAAGGAGCCCCGCTTTCCTTATACCTTCCAAACGTATTTTCCTGCTCCTGCAAATTAGTTCTATCCCACGTTTCAAGATGCATTTGAATACGTCTTACAATAAGAAAAGTCCCATTTTTAAGCCAATTATCTTTATCATACCAGACAACATTTTTAAAATCATTATCATTTTTCGGATTTTCCGTTCCATCTTTAAATCCAAAAAGATTTCTTGGAGTTTCTTTTCCATTTCCAATTGGTAAAAAACCAGCTTGGGTCCATTTTAAAGTAATTAAGGCACGACCTTTACGAACAAGATTTCTCACAGCGTGAAATGCTACCTGCGCATCATCCGCACAAGCCTGAATACAAATATCTCCGCCTTTGTACTTTTCCTTTATCTGATCCCTTGGAAAATGTGGTAAATCCTTAAATTCTTCCATTTTCTTATTATCTAGCTTCAATTTATCCAGAAAAGACGGACTTATTCCAAAAGTTATTGTCAAACGGTATGGATTTAGTCCCACTGTTTCTCCTGTATCTAGTGGAGGAACTAGATGATTTGCAAGTTCTGGAGCTACAAGTTCACCTTTCATAAGTTTTTCAGAATAATCTGTCCAGTCCTTAAACATCTGCTTTATTTCTTCCCTGTCCGTAGAATGTAAATCTAATACCGCAAAATAGACGTTTTTTTGAACAGGAGTAGCAATTCCTGACTGATGTTCCCCATAAAATGAAATCTTTTCATTTCCAACAACCTGATTTGCTTTACCGCTAAACATGTTGGCAAAAATAGCGCCAGCTCCACTTGCTCCAATTGCGGCTCCAGCTCCTACCATTCCAGCTTTTTTCAAAAAATCACGACGTGATATTTTTTTGTCAAACCATTTTTTATCATTTTCGTCACTCATTATTTTACCTCTTTTATACTGCAAGTTATTTTAAGATGTGTTCGATAATCTGAACGTTAATTTTAACAAGGAGAATTAACTCCTTATCTAATAATACTTAAACATATTAGTTACCGAATAAGTACATTATTTCTTAGGAGTTGCGTCTATTACGATTCCCATTTGCGATAAAGGTTCTCCAAGTTTAGTAACTGCTTCAGCTAGCGCTTTCGTATCTTCTTTTGTCAGGTCAGTATACAGTTTATAGTTGTTGTCATCTATCATATATTTGTCAAGAAGTTGGTTTACTGCTTTAAATTCTGTATCTAAAGTTGTTACGAGCTTAGCATCTTTTTGTTCTAATTTAGGTCTGAATAGTTCAAAAATTTTCTGAGCCCCTTCAATATTTGCTCTAAAGTCGTATAAATCAGTATGTGAGAACACTTCTTCTTCTCCAGTGATTTTTTGAGTCGAAACTTCATTTAATAAGTCAATCGCTCCTGTAACCATTAAATCAGGCGTTACTTCAATTGTAGCAATTTTTGCCCTTAACTCCTTAATGTCGTTTACAAGATCATCTGCATATTTTTCAGTACCTTTTGTAGTATTTTGTTCCCACAATATTTTTTCAATTCTATGAAAACCTTTCCATCCTTCTTCATTTTTAAATTCTTCCTTAAAGTCAACAAGACGGTAATCTATCTTAACATCAGATTCTCCAAAGCTTTCAGCAATAGGTTCAGATCTTTCGTAAGACATACGGATTAACGGATAAAATTTCTTAGCTTCATCCAATTTTCCTTCCTTTAATAATTTTGCAAAATCTTCTGTTTCTTTTAAAAGCAAATCAATCTGACCTTCAACATATTTTTTATATTCAGCAGTTTCTTTGCTCAAATCAGCTTTTCCTTGTTCAGCAGTTTGCCCTGCTGTTGTTCCAGCCTTCCCAGCTTCCTTTGCTCCAGCGTCCTTCCCGCAACTTACCACCATTAATGCTCCAATGATTAGTAAAATTCCCATTTTTTTCATAAAAAAATTCCTCCTAGTTTATATTTATGGTATAATTATACTTTTTATTCTTTTATTTGTAAAGCAAAATTATTTGATTTTCAAAATTTTTTAGTTTGCCCAATATATTGTGCGATATATTAATTATAATAAAACAGCCTGCTATTTAAATGAAAAACAGTATAAAAACATCCGAACATATATTATAAAAGCGTTAGAAACTCTCTGTAATACACATGATAATAAAAGGAAAATATATTGAAAAAATGGATACTAAATGTTAGAATACATTAAACGATTAATACAAAGGAGAAGAATGGCATGAAAAATAATTTAAAATCTTTATTTACTCTCTGCATCTTTTTGCTTTCATTCAATATATTTGCTGACAGTATTGTATTTACTAAAAAAGCTCCCTTCGAGGAACTGCCTGAAACTGTGGAATGGGATATAAGAAACGGAACAATGGGATATATCGCCAATCAGCAATGCTTCATCTCGACTTACAGAGCTTTTTACAAGAATTCTTCACTTGATCATGTAAATCTTTATGCAACCTGCATTGACACATATCCAGGGCGTAAAGTTGAATGGGACAATCCAAAAATCCCTGCAAATGCAGAGAAAAAAACAATTCATGTCCTAGGGAAAAATTTTTCACAAAGAATGCTGAATGACATGAAAAGAGGGAAAAACGCTTTCATCATAAAAAGGCTCTATTACTATACCCCTTCACATAGAAATTACAGACGCAGTGAATACTATTATTCTGAATAAATAAATTAACCGGACTGCTGGATTTTTACGGCAGTCTTTTTTTAGCTTAACAATTAGATTTTTTTATAAAGCTGTCAAATTAGCTGTTATAAAATTTTAATTTCTATTTTTTAAATGGAATTCAGCATTAAATCAGATTATATTCAGACCTTAAAAATATTTAGAAAACTTATGGAAAAAAATCTTTAAAAATGATACAATATCTCACAAAGGTAAAAAAATGTTTTAGAATTTAATTTTAATGTTTAAAGAGGTATTTATTATGGAAAATTCTGAAAAATTGGAAAATGATGATAATCTAAACAAGAAAAATCAAATTAAAAAAGTTAGAATTATAAAAAGTGGATATGGAGATGAAACTTTATTAAAGGACTTTTATAATTTCCTGAAAAAAAACGATATTCAGGAAGTTTTTGGAGTGGAAGAAGCTGACTTGATAATTTCACTTGGGGGAGATGGGACAATGCTTGTAGCTGTAAAAGAAGCTATTTCCAGAGATATTCCTGTTCTTGCAATAAATATGGGCTCTCTTGGCTATCTTGCAGAAGTGAAGCCACAAAATGCAGTGGCAATGCTTCAGGACTATGAAAACGGAAAATATAAGATTGAGGAAAGGGCATTTTTAGAAGTAAAATATGAAGATAATATTTTTTATGCACTAAATGAGCTTGTAATAACAAAGGGAGGGCATGAAGCACATCTAATACAGGTGGAAGTTTACTCAAACGGTGTTTTTGTGAACAAGTACAGGGCTGACGGAATAATTGTCGCAACTCCTACAGGATCTACCGCTTATTCGCTTTCTGCTGGCGGTTCAATTGTCCACCCTGGACTAAATGCGCTCTCTATAACCCCTCTTGCTCCACAAAGCCTGACAGCGAGACCAATAATTGTAAACGGCTGCGAAGTCCTAAGTTTCAAGGCAACCTCCAGAGATGACTCAGTTCACCTGAATATCGATGGAAATCAATGGTTTCAAATACAGCCAAATGATTTAGTATCCGCAAGATTATCAAAGAAAAAAATTCGAATAATAAAACCTATAAACAGTGATTATTACAGTATACTCCGACAAAAATTGAAATGGGGAGATTCTGTCTTATAAAAAATAAAATAGTGAAAGGGAAAAGATGTTAAGGGAATTAAGATTAAATAATTTAGCAATAATCAAAAAATTAGATTTAGAATTTAATGACAAATTTATTGCATTAACTGGAGAAACAGGTGCTGGTAAATCAATTATTCTAGATGGAATTTCACTATTGATTGGTGAAAGAAGTCATACAGATATGATTAGAAATGGGGAAGAAAGCCTTTTTGCAGAAGGTATTTTTGAATTGGATGAAAATCAGAAAAAAAGGCTCAATGAACTTGGATTTGAGATAGACGATGACGAACTTATCATAACACGGTATTTCGACAGGAGTGCCAAGTCAAAGATTACTGTAAATGGTTCAAGGCTTACTTTGTCAAGATTAAAGGAGCTTATGGTAAATATTATTGATCTGGTTGGGCAGCATGAACATCAGTTCCTCCTGAATGAGGAATACCATTTGCACTTGCTTGACAGATTTCTTGATGACGAGGGAAAGGAACTTTCTAAAAAGATTCGTGAAAACGTAAATGAAATAAAAAAATTAAATTCAAGAATAAGGAATATTGAAGAAGAAAAAGCAAAAATTGCAGAAAAAAAAGATATTCTGGAATTTCAGTTTAATGAAATCAACAATCTTAATCTAAAGGAAAATGAAGACGAGGAGCTGGAAGAAGAGTACAAGATACTGTTCAATGCTGGAAAAATTAATGAAAAGCTCGGAGAAACTTCAGAACTTTTAAAAGAAGGGGAATTTTCGATTTTATCAGCACTTGGAAGGGCTAAGAGAAATTTGGAGCAGCTTTCGGATTTGTCAGAATCTTATAGCGAATTATACGATAAGATTGAGTCTGTACTTTATGAAGTGGAGGAAATTTCGTATTCTGTAGATAATTTTTCTGGAGATGTCGAGATGGACGATGAGAAACTGGAAAAAATTGTCGAAAGAATTGACGCAATTAACAAGCTGAAATTAAAATATGGCTCAACAATTACTGAAATCCTTGAATACAAGGATAAGCTTGAAAAAGATCTGTCATTAGTTAATTTTGAAAATGAAGAGCTGGAAAATTTAAAAGCTGAAAAAAATGAACTGGTAAGCCAATATTTTCAAGATGGCGAAAGACTTAGCCAAATTCGTATGGAAATCGCAGAAAGCCTTCAGAACACAATTGATATTCAGCTAAGCGACTTAAATATGGAAAATGCAAAATTCAAGGTAGAAATTACAAAAACTGAAGAAATAACAGCACACGGTATAAACAACGCAGAATTTTTAATTGCGACAAATGTAGGAGAAACATTCAAGCCTCTTGCCAAAATAGCTTCAGGTGGAGAAATTTCACGTATAATGCTTGCTCTTAAAACTGTGTTTTCTGCTGTTGACAATATCTCCGTACTGATTTTTGATGAAATTGATACTGGAATTTCTGGAGAAACTGTCAGAAGAGTTGCTGAAAAATTACGGGAACTTTCGAGAAACACGCAAATTATCTGTGTAACACATTCCCCACAAATTGCTGGAAAGGCACAGCAGCAGTTTTTCATCAAAAAGGAAATTGAAAATAACTTTACAGAAACAAAAGTACGGGAATTAAATACAGAAGAAAGAATAAGGGAAATTGCAAGAATTATTTCAGGAGATAATATTACAGAAGCGTCTATTAATCATGCTAAGGAGATAATGGGGCTATGGGACAAAAAAGTATTAATTTAAAAAATCTGGCAAAAGAAAATTCAGATTTAACTGAACATATTTCCAAGACAGAAGAAAAAAATAATGAAAATAATTCAAAAAGCAAAAGAAACGTTCAAAAGAAAAAAATATCACGTGAAAATAAAACTCAAATTAGAGAATTTCTTGATTTTCTTGAATTTGAAAAAGGAAGTTCCAAAAACACTATTACTGGATACAATCGTGATTTGTTGCAATTTTTTCTGTTTGCTCAAAAAAATTTTTCTGAAATTGAAGAAAAGGATATTTTTGAATATATAGAAAATTTGAATGAAAAATTGAGAAGAAATTCGGTATTGAGAAAAGTTTCAGCTTTAAAGACATTTTATAAATTTTGTTATTTAAATAAAGACGTGGAAAAGGATCCGACAGGAATGATAAAAACTTTGAAACGTGAACAAAGGCTTCCTGAAATTTTAACACTGAAGGAAATGAAACAAATTGTCGATAACTGCCCTCACACGCCTGAAGGAATGCAAAACAAGCTGATTATCAAAATTCTCATTGCAACTGGAGCAAGAATTTCAGAAACCTTAAATCTGGAAATAAAAGATGTGGAAAATCAGGACTATGAATTTATAAAAGTGCTTGGAAAAGGTTCAAAATACCGTATAATACCGATTTATGACAGTCTTGAAAATGAAATAAAAAACTATTTGGCTATTTACAGACCAAAATTAAAAAATGCGAGCGAAAGTTTTAAGATTTTTCCAAATACTCGACGGGAAAAATTCTGGAAAGATTTAAAAACCATTGCAAAAAATGCAAAAATTGAAAAAAATGTTTATCCACATATTTTCAGACATTCGCTTGCGACAATTTTACTTGGAAATGGCGCAGATATACGTATTGTTCAAGAAATACTCGGACATGCCAACATTACAACAACAGAAGTCTACACGCATGTTGAAAAATCCAAATTAAAAATGATCTATAATAACATAAAGCTGGGAGATGACTAGAAAAATGAGAGAAAAACGTGAAATAAGAAAACATAGCGATGAAAAACTAAGAGTATTGCTATTCACAATCGCAGCATACTTTATCATCTTTATTATAAAGAAGATGGACATAATAACTCCATACTTCGGAATTATTATGATGATTCTGCTCTACATGTACGCAAACTACAGTCTAATAAACATGTTCTTTACAAGTAAAAGAACAACTTTTAAGATATACGCCTTTCTTCTTCTTGAAGTAATTTATCTTTTTACTGCAAACGTTTCGTTAATAGGAGCAATTTTATATGCTGCACTGTTTGCATGCCTATTTTTTTCAATCCGGAAGGATGAAGGACGTGAAGAAATACCCAAAATAACCAAGTTCATAAATATATTTATTCTATTTAAAGCTGTATTTGTTCTTTCCATGCTAGTTTTTTAGCTATATATCTACATTTTCTTAATTATATAAATATGAAAAATTAACTGAATACTAAAATTGGTTAAAAGTTCTAAAAAACAGTTGAGAAATGTTAAAAAAAGTAGTATAATGAGAAAATACGATAAATTTTAAACACTAAATTTAAAGATAAGCTGAATATTTATATGAATTGGAGAAATGAAATGAGAACTGGCGTTAATAACTGCAACAATGAAGCAGATGTTATGAAATCTGTAGAAGAGGCGACAGACAGAGCTGTAAATGCCCAAGTTGAAAAAAATCTGTTTCTTGGGGAATACAAAGAAAGAATTATAAAGGCTCTTACATTTGAGGAAATAAAGGAAAAAGGGATTTATTATGAGATAGAGAAGGCTTTAGAAAATAAAGATGCAGCCAAAATGGTTATTTCCCGTCATGTAGATTTTAATAATATAAAAAAATATATTGAAATAGCAAAGCAAAAGAAAATACCGTATAAAATGATAGATAATCTCGCGTCCATGGGGGAAATAGCACTTGTTGTCGTTGCAAAGGATGCAATTATCCATGAAGCTGGAGACGAGATTATTGTAACTTCCAAACTGGAGAAATGCCATTTGAAGCACTTGCCAGATGTGTATTATGAAGCCATGGAAAGTGCAGTTTGTAATTTTCATTTAAATATAATAAAAAATGAAATGCCTGAATATGCTAAAAATTATAAAGAATTAACATTCATGGACAAGCTATTTGGCTCAAAATGTCCGATATGTCAAAAATTAGGAGGAAAAAAACGTGGTTGATGGATTTAGAATAAAAGGAAAAACACCATTAAATGGTGTTATTAAGGTAAGTGGAGCTAAAAATGCGGCACTTCCGATAATTATAGCGACACTTGTTGCAAGAGGAGAATACATTTTACGAAATGTACCAAATTTACGTGACATCAGAGTAACAATGAGACTGCTGGAAGATTTGGGAATGGAAACTGAGAAATTAGACGACAATACTTATAAAATTGTAAATAACGGATTTAAAAGAACAGAAGCAAGCTACGAAATTGTAAAGCAGATGAGAGCGTCATTCTTAGTAATGGGGCCAATGATTGCAAATCTGGATGAAGCAGTTGTTTCACTGCCTGGAGGATGTGCAATTGGTTCGAGACCTGTTGACTTGCATCTAAAAGGATTTGAACTGCTGGGAGCAGATATTACAAGAGTTCATGGATATGTGCATGCAAAAGCTGATAAATTAAAAGGAGCTGAAATTCCATTAGGCTTTCCAAGTGTAGGAGCTACTCAGAACATTATGATGGCGGCAGTAAAAACTCCTGGAAAAACTATTATTTCAAATGCTGCAAGAGAGCCTGAAATTGTTGATTTAGGAAACTTCTTGAATAAAATGGGAGCAAAAATTACAGGATTAGGAACTCCTACTATTGAAATTGAAGGAGTTGAAGAACTTCACGCTGTGGAATATTCGATTATGCCAGATAGAATTGAAGCAGGAACTTATGTGATAGCTTCGTTAGTTACAGAAGGAGATTTAAAAATACAGGACGCAAGACTTGAAGACCTCGGAGTATTCAAATCAGAACTGGAAGCAATGGGAGCAAAGTTTGAACAGGATGGAGATATTTTGACTGTAATAGGAAAAGTAAAAGATTTGAAACCATCAAAGATAAAAACTTTGCCGCATCCAGGATTCCCAACAGACATGCAGCCTCAGATGATGCTGCTGCAAGCCCTTGTAAACGGAGGAAGCTCAATGGAAGAAACGGTATTTGAAAACAGATTTATGCACGTACCTGAATTTAACAGAATGGGAGCAGATATTACTATAAAACATGGTATAGCCTTTATAAATGGGGGACTTCCTCTAACAGGTGCAGAAGTGATGTCTTCTGACTTAAGAGCGGGAGCAGCGCTGGTTCTTGCGGCACTGGCGGCTGATGGCGAAACAATTGTAAACAGAGTTTACCATATTGACAGAGGATACGATAAATTGGAATTAAAACTGAATACTGTCGGCGCTCAGATTGAAAGAGTTAAGCTTGATATATAATTGACAAATATAATACTGAACATGGCTAAAAAACTAAATGACACATAACTTTGGTTTTCCTGCCATGTTTTTTTATAAATAGATATTGCTTTTAAAGAAAAACATGGTATACTATTATAGTACGGAAATAAAATATTAATAAATTGGGAGGAAATAAAAAATGGCAGTAATGAAAGCCGCTAGATGGCATAATAGAAAAGACGTAAGAGTTGAAGAGGTAGAAGTTCCAAAAATTACAAAAGAAAATCAGATTAAGATTGCAGTAAAATATGCAGGAATCTGCGGGAGCGATTTACATGAATATCTAGGAGGTCCTATTTTTATTCCAGCCGATAACCCACATCCATATACTGGAGAAAAAGCCCCAATTACAATGGGACACGAATTTTGCGGAGAAGTTGTGGAAATAGGAAGCGGAATTACAAAATTTAAAGTTGGAGACAGAGTTACAGTTGAGCCGATTCTAGCAAAAAATGGGCTAATTGGAAAATATAATTTGGATCCTAATTTGAACTTTATTGGACTTGCAGGTGGAGGTGGAGGTTTCTCTGAATTTGTAGTTGTAAATGAAGATCAGGCTCACAAACTTCCTGACGAAATCGACTATGAACAGGGAGCATTGACAGAACCTGCAGCTGTAGCCGTTTATGCAGTTAGACAAAGCAGATTTAATACTGGCGATACTGCAGCAGTATTTGGATGTGGTCCAATCGGACTTCTTATAATTGATGCATTAAGAGCTTCTGGCGCAACAGAAATCTATGCTGTGGAAGTTTCGCCTGAAAGACAGGAAATTGCCAAAAAATTAGGTGCAATAATCGTTGATCCTACGAAAGTAAACTCTGTTGAGTACATAAAAGAAAAAACAAATGGAGGAGTAAATGTTTCATACGAAGTTACAGGAGTTCCAGCAGTATTGCAGCAATCTCTTGAAGCCGCTGAGAAAGATGGAGAGCTTATGGTTGTGAGCATCTGGGAAACAGAGGCCCCTATCCAGCCTAACGAAGTAGTAATTCAAGAAAGAACGATAAAAGGGGTTATTGCATATCGTGATGTGTTCCCTAAAACATTGGAACTGATGAAACAAGGATATTTCTCAAAAGATTTATTAGTAACAAAAAGAATTAAATTAGAAGACATCGTAAATGAAGGATTTGAAGCACTTGTAAAAGAAAAAAGCCAAGTTAAGATTTTAGTATCGCCTAAATAATTGTAAAATATAAGATGTATATACTAGCTTTAAAATCGGAAAAACTTAATTTAACTTATTAATAAGGATTAGTTTCTAAATAAATCAGGGACTAATCCTTTTAATTTGTCACTTATCCTTTTTTAGAAATTTTAGCTTAAAATGAGACAAAGAAACTAGGCTATATTTATAATCAATTCATTATTTTTAAATATTTTTCTTAAATTTTCAAGTAGATTGACTGTATCATAAAATTATGATATAAATTTGTGGAATATAATAAAAAAATTAGAAATAAATGAAAGGAAAAAGATGAAAATAAAATATTCTTGGTTTGATTTTAACCTAATTGATATCCTTGGTATATTTGTTGGGAAGATTGTATATATTTTTTATAGATTTATTGTTACAATTTTTTTGAAAAAATACACAGTAATAAATTTTAAAAAAATAAAAATAACTATTAATGGATTATTTATGAAAAAAGAAATTTATTATGACGACATAAAATTTATATCTATTAGAAAAAATTTTTTAAATTCATATGATTTGGTGATAAATCTTGATGAAACTACCACTTTTTTTAAGTATGCATGTAATTATATTACTGATGCTTTTTCATCAGGCAAAGATAAAAAAAATACTTTTGTTATTTGTGAAGTAAGAAATATAAATGAAATATTAAAAGATTTATTAGAAAAAATGGAATTTAATTATGACGATTTTAATAATGCTGAAAAAAGCACAATTTGCTCTGATAAAGTTCATAAGAAGTATAGTTTTTCAAAATCCAAAAACTATAAAAGTAAAGAAATAATAAAAATTTCAGATGGCAATAATAGCATCTATGTGATTGATAACTTTGTTGAAAATGATAAAAGCATAATCTTAGACTGTCCTCCAAATAAAATGCTGTATCAAATATTATATAGACCTATGCCATTGAAATATAATAAGAAATTAAATTAAAATTTAGAGGTGTATATCAAAATGACTAAATTGATTAAATTAATAATATTATTAATATTTTTTTCTGTAAATACAGGCTATTCTTCTACAGGAGAAATAAAAGAAATAGATGAAAATGATCCAAATGTATTAAAATTTTTAAATAAAAGAAATATAACTGCTGGAGATACCTGGGATAATACTGGAATATTCGAATATTCATTACATTCTACTGGACCAACAAAATATCAATTTTTGATGTATTTTAAGACTTTAAAAAAAGTAGATTATTCTAGATTAATAGAAAATTATGGACAAAATTTTTCTATTTACAGAAATATAACCTTAAATAGTTTATTGGATGTAAATTTTTTGGATACTCTTTATTCTAATATACCACTAAAGCTAAAAAATAAAAAAAGATTCTTGTTTGGAAAAGTATCCTCAGTAGGATATGTTGAAGAAAATTCAATGAAAGTACTGAAACTTGAATTGTACTTTATAAATCCTGATAACACATTGGAGACCAAAGTATTTTTTAAAACGGAAAACTTAGAAGGTTTATTAAACAAACATGACGATGAACAGGAAAAATTAAAGGAGGGGTTTGATTATTCTTCAAATAGCCCAAAAGACATGATAACAATAATAACGAGACATGGAGTAGTGCATAAAGTCAGCGAAGATTTAGAAGGAACAGAAAAAGAGTTATATGATTTTGTTATGAAACTTTTTAAGGATGAAATACCAAAAGAATATTTTGAATATAGGGATAAAGGTTATATTAAAGCTAAATAGTTTTTATATATAGACAATTAAAATAATAATAAAAGGGGTTGTATACTGTGATATATTCCTTGAAAATATTGCAATTAATAAAACATAGGGCTACCTGAAAATGGATAGCCCTTTTATAATTTTTTATTAATTTACAGATTTATATATTTCTCTAAAGTTTTTTAGTTTTTCATCAAGTTCAGCAATTCCCCATTTTCCATTATCTTTTTCTAAATAAATTGTTGTTTTCATAGAAGCATACTTATCGATTCTTTGGAAAGCTTGTTTCATTGAGCTAAACATTTTTGTTATTATTTTATCAAAGATTTCGTCTTCTGAGAAATTATCTAGATTTTTCATTTCTTTTTCGTTTAGAAAGTTGCTGTTCATTAATTCTGAATATTTTTGTAAACTTGTTGTGATATCTGGCGTTTTTATATTTAATGTTACTTCGACAATATCATTTGTAACATATCTTATTTTTTCAACGTCAATTTTGTTTTTATTCATTATATAATCGAACATGTCATTATATAATTCGTTCATTTTTTTCTGAAATTTAAGAGAATTTTTTTGACTTATTGCGGGTAATTGAATTTGTTCATCCATCATTCTGGAAATCATAGATTTCATCCCAACTGATACTGCTCGTTTAATTGAATCATAATCCCTTTTAGCTGCAATCTCAATTTCACTGTTATTTTTTGTAATTTCCTGCTGTGATAAAGTAACCCCTTTCTTTAGGACAACTTTATAATTGGCTGAGAATAGCTGGATTGATAATGATAGTAGTAGAAAAATTAGTAGTTTTTTCATAGGTAATAAACTCCTTTGATAGTTTTGTTTGTGAATTTATTTTAACATATTTTTTATATATTGACAAATAGAGTAAAAATTGATATAATTGTAATACAAATATTACAATTGGAGGAATAGAAATGCCAACATTGTCATTGAGAATAGAAAAAGAGGATTTAGAATTCCTGAAAGAGTATGCAAATATAAATCATCTTAATATGTCTTCTTTTGTCCGTAATTTGATTTTAGATAAAATATATGATGAAATAACTGAAGAAGATGAAAAAAGAATATTAAAAAGATGGGAAAATGCAAAATCTGAAAAAACTGCTTCTGCTGAAGAGGTTTTTAAAAGGTTAGAACTATAATGGAAAATCAAATTTATGAAGTTAAGTTTACTGAATCGGCAGAAAAGGATTTAAAAAAATTAAGTAAAACAAATAAAGCTATTGCTAAACTTATAAAAAAATGGATTTTAGAAAATTTAATAGGTACACAAAATCCAAAGCAAAGAGGAAAGGCATTAACTGGAAATTTAAAAGGATTATGGAGATACAGGGTAGGCTCTTATAGAATCGTGGCTGAAATAAAGGATGATGTTTTACTAATATTAATTATAGAAATTTCAGATAGGAAAGAAACTTATAAAAATAAAAAGAGAAAAACATATAAAGATGGGAAAATAAAGTAAATATACAATCTGAATATAATTTTATTTATAAAAATAAGATTATAAAGAAATTATTAAATAAAAAAAGCACATAAAAATATTCAAAGATTTGGAGTATATTTCATAAATAAAATTTATAGAAAAAGATGATATTAAATGGCCTAAACAACTAATTATTTATCATCTTTTTTGTATACAATCAAATTCCGTTTGGCATAATATTTTTTTCCATAACTTTGCATAAGTTCCAAAATAGGTAACAAATCTTTTCCTTTTTCTGTAAGAACATATTCTGTCTTTTTGGGATAAACATCGTATTCCTTTTTTTCAATAAGTTTTTCTTCAATTAAATAGTTCAGGTGCTCGATAATCATTTTTTCGTTGCTGCCTTTTATTTGATTTTTGAAATCTTTTGTTCTGACTTTTCCGTGTCTTAAAAGCCATAATATGATGACTGTCCATTTTTTTGATAATATTTTTTGAGTTAGTTCCAGTGGACAAGTGTAAATTTTTTCTTCCATATAAGTTTTCCTTTCAATGAAATTATTTAAAATTTTAAAAATATCAAATAGTCTTTATTTTACTATAATTTTTTTATTTTTTCTAGACTTTTTTAGAAATTTTTATAAAATACCATACTCGAATTAATAGTCCTCCCGTCCATCCTATCGGTGCGGCAATCCAAATTCCGTTGTAGCCTAACGATGTTTTGGAAAGCAAAATGGCTAGAGGTACTTGAAACATACAAAATGAAGTAATGGAGGCTATTAGTGGAACTAAGGATTTTCCATAGCCTAGTAGTAATCCATTTAGTATTTGCATCGTGCAGAAAATTACGTAAAATGCTGAAATTATACGTAAATATTGATTTCCTATAAAAATCACTTCGGGATTTCGGTTAAATATTGAAATAAAGAATGCTGGAAAAATAAAAATAATAATTGAGATTATGATGGAAAATGTGATTCCTAAAATTAGGCTATCTTTTCCACCTTTAATTATTCTATCCATTTTTTTGGCTCCATAATTTTGAGCTGTAAAAGTCATCAACGCCTGTCCTAAATTTATGGATGGCAATTCTGCAAAGGAGTCAATTCGGGAAGCAGAAATAAAAGCCGCAATACAGTCTGTTCCAAATCCATTTACAAGAATTTGAATAACAATAAATCCTAGGCTGATTAAAACTTGCTGTAACATTGCCGGCATTCCAATAATCAGTATTTCTTTTAAAATATTAAAATTTAAGTTGAAATAATGTTTTTGAAAAATTAAATTCGGATATTTAAATTTTATGTAAAGTAAGCAAAGAAAAAAGGAAATAAACTGTGAAATAACAGTTGCAATTGCAGCTCCTGCAACTCCAGAATTCAGTACTGCTACAAAAAATATATCTAGGATAATATTTAAAATCACCGCGGTAATTAAGATGTAAGTCGGCGTTTTTGAATCACCTATGCCTTTTAGCGTGTTTGTAAGAGAATTGTAGCCAAAAGTTGGAACAACTCCAATAAAAATAATTTTTAAATAGACATTTGCCTCCATTAACAATTTTTGCGGAACATTAATTAAAATTAAAATATTGTTTGACAGTAAAAAACCTAATGTTGTAACAATAAGAGATAAAACTATGGAAAAAATAAATCCTGTGTTTGCCGTGATTTTCAAATTTTCCATATCTTTTGCACCAAAATATTGAGAAATTAGAATGCTTGTCCCTAATGAAATTCCTATCGAAACAGCTATTATAAGTACATTAATCTGATAACTTGAGCCTACAGCTGCAAGGCTTTCCTTTCCTAAAAAATTTCCCACAATGATTGTGTCTGAAATATTGTAAATCTGCTGAAATAAATTTCCTATTAAAATTGGTAAAGAAAAATAAATTATAGTTTTTAATTCGTTTCCTTTTGTTAAATCTTTCATCTTTATTTTTTCTCCTTATTGCCTGTTAATTGATATTTTAGCATTTATTTCGTTTGATATGAATAACATACTTTTTTGTGAGTATCTCAATATACGTATAAATAGAAGTAATATTTAAGAATTAAAGAATTAATTGTAGATATAATTCAACCTTTTTTTAATGGAATTACTATATATTTTTTATGTATAAAGAAATAAGAAATGAAAAAATTTTTGTTTGACTTATATTTTCTCACATTGTATAATAAAACATAGTTAGAAAAATGGAGAGTGGAAAAGCACTATTCCATAAGAAATTGATACAGAAAAGAGGTTAAATTTTATGGAAAACGCTATGAAAAGCTTTGGAGAAAACGTTTTTAGAGACAGTAATTTGAAAAAAAGAGTTTCCAAAGCCGTTTTTAAAGAGTTTAAGGCGTCGCAACTAGGTGAAACTGAATTGTCGAAGGAAACTGCTGAAGTCATTGCAAACGCAATTAAGGACTGGGCAACTAAAAGAGGAGCTACTCACTTCTGTCACTGGTTTCAGCCGTTAAATGACTTGACAGCAGAAAAGCATGATTCATTTTTGGAACCTGTTGAAAATGAGGAAGTTATTTACAAATTTTCTGGAAATAATTTGATAAAAGGTGAATCTGATGCATCTTCATTTCCAAACGGAGGGCTTCGTAGCACATTTGAGGCAAGAGGTTACACAATTTGGGATACAAGTTCGTACCCATTTATAAGAGAAAATAAAAATGGAGTTACGTTGTATATTCCTACAGCCTTTATTTCATTTACTGGTGAAGCGTTGGACAAAAAGGTACCTTTATTAAGAACAATGAAATATATAAGTGAACAAGCATTAAGAGTTTTACGAGCTTTGGGAAATACTACGGCTAATCACGTATTTAATACTTTAGGAGTGGAGCAGGAGTATTTTCTTGTAAAAAAAGATATGTTTGAAGCAAGAGATGACTTATTGCTTACAGGAAGAACATTATTTGGAGCATCTGCACCTAAAGGGCAGGAACTAAGTGACCACTATTACGGAAAAATCAAGGAAAAAGTAATAAACTTTATGAGTGATGTTGATGTTGAACTTTGGAAATTAGGGATTCCGTCAAAAACAAGACATAATGAAGTTGCTCCAAACCAGTTTGAAGTAGCACCACTATTTTCAGTAGCAAACTTGGCATCAGATCAGAATCAGATAATAATGGAAACTATTGAAAAAACAGCATTAAGACACAATTTGGTAGCATTGCTTCATGAAAAGCCATTTGCAGGAGTAAACGGTTCAGGGAAACATAATAACTGGTCACTAGGAACTGATGACGGTAAAAATCTTTTCAGTCCTGGAAAAGATATGAAATCAAATACACAATTTTTAATCTTTGTGGCTGCAGTGATTGAAGCTGTTGACAGATATTATCCAATGTTAAGATATGCGACTGCAACTGCGACAAATGATCATAGACTTGGTGGACACGAAGCGCCGCCTGCAATTATTTCAGTATTCTTAGGTGATGAATTGACAACAGTTTTAAGCAATATTGCATATAAAAAAGATGCGCCTGTGTCAGAATCATTAAAAGTAAACTTGTCAGTTGATGTGTTGCCTGCATTTAGCATGGATGCTGGAGATAGAAATAGAACTTCGCCATTTGCATTTACTGGAAATAAATTTGAGTTTAGAATGCCAGGGTCAAGTTCTACACCTGCAACTTCTGCAGCTGTAATAAATGCTATGGTAGGAAAAGTTCTGTCTGAATATGCAGATAAACTTGAAAAAGCAACTGAGAAATCTCTGCAAAAAGTGGCAAATGAAATTATTGCAAATGCCTATAAAAAACACCATAGAATAATTTTCAATGGAAATGGATATAGTGAAGAATGGGCAAAAGAAGCTAAAAAACGTGGACTTACAAACGAAGTAGCTTCAAATACAGCACTTAGAAAAATGATAGATAAAGATGTCCTTGAATTAACTCAGGAAATTGGAATGCTTTCTGAACAGGAATCTATCGCAAGATACAATGCCTATGCAGACAGATATGTAACGCAATTAAGCATAGAATCAAGAACATTGATTGATATTGCAAATAAAAACATCTTGCCATCTGGATTGAAATATGCCAATTTATTAGCTGATCATATTGAAAAAAATTCAAAATATGGAAAAGCATTTATAAAAGAGCAGGAAGAAATATTAAAAGATGTGCTTAAAAATATTACAACTTTAAGAAAAGAAGTAAAATCACTTGAAAAAGAAATTAACAGAGTAAGAAATGAAAAAGATTTAGGAAAACAGACAGATTTAGCAAAAGAAAAATTAGTAACAGGGCTGGAAGCGTTAAGAGTACCTTGTGATAATTTGGAAAAAATTATTGATAAGGAATACTGGAATTTCCCAACTTATACTGATTTACTGTTTAAGTTATAATATTGATAAAAAGTGCAGGGACTTTAACGAGTCCTTGCTTTGTTTGTTTAAAATAATATTTTTGTAGTGAATTATTGTAAAATCAACTTTAAATGTTATGGAATTATTAGATTTGATTTTGAAAGAAATGGGTATAGTAAAGAAAGGAAAGTTTAAAAATGATTTTTTTGAAATCACTGGGAAGTATTTTCCCTATTATTGTTATGATTGCGATTGGATATATTTTGAAAAAAAGGCACTGGTTTCATCACACATTTAGTGAAAATGTGTCAAAACTTATTACAAATGTCGCTTTGCCTTGTTCAATATTCTATTCAGTCTTGAAATATTTGAATATGGATGCTTTGAAGGAAGTGTCAAATCGTTTAATTTTTACATTTGCTTCGGTTATTATTGGATATGTTGCAGCTTTTTTTGTAATAAAGCTGGTGAAGATGAGAGAAGGACGACGTGGGGTCTTTTATAATGCAGTAGTCAATGCAAATACTATATTTATTGGACTTCCATTGAATATGGCACTTTTTGGAGAAGCAGCTTCCAAATATTATTTAATGTATTATATTACAAATACTGTATCAATTTGGACTTTAGGGTATATGCTTCTGGCAGGTGATTCATTGGAAGGCAATAAAGATGAAAAAAGTGGATTTAATCTGAAAAAGTTGTTATCGCCTCCACTTATTGCTTTTGTAATAGCCTTTGTTGTACTTTTGTCAGGCATAAAGGTAATAACTCCAATTGTGGAAACTACAAAATATCTTGGAAGTGTTGTAACACCTCTTGCATTGCTATATATCGGAATAGTGTTGGCAGATGCAGGGCTTCACAGTATTCGGTTTGATTTGGATACAAACTTGGCTTTACTTGGAAGATTTGTATTTTCTTCAATTGTTATGATTGTGTTATTGAAAATTGCTGGGCATTTTGTGCAGTTAAATGATTTGGAGATAAAAACGTTTGTGATACAGTCGGCAGCACCAGTATTTGCAGCATTGCCAATTTTGGTTAATGAAACTAATGGAGATATTGGATATTCCACAAATGTAGTTACAACAAGTACGATTTTATTTATATTGGTTGTTCCAATTCTGATGAGCATTTTGAATATAATTCATATATAAAATTTTAAATTTGGAAAATCATTAATTTGATTTTCTTTTTTTGCAAAAATTTGAAAATAGAGTAAATCTTGAAATTAATAAAAAAATATGGTAAACTTTTATTGAAAAAATTAAATAACGGAAATAAAAGACAAAATAAAAATTATATAAATTATTTTAAAACTAATGACACACTTATTTATAAGTTTAAAATATATTTTTTCAAAATTAATTATAATGAATAATTTATAAAATATTTAATATGATAATTGTAAATTTTAGGAGGAAAAAGTGAAAAAATTAATAATAATACTTATTTTATTGGTATCAGGAATTTCATTTTCAAATATAAATACCTGTAAATGGATAAAAAATCCTAATATATATGTATCTAAGGAAATTGAATTAATAAGCCGTTCTAGATTAAAAGGAAATGTTTATTGTGATGTTGAGCGTGATTTTATGACATATTACGTTGGAATAGGGAATCTTGAAGTTGGGCTGGTTTATAATATACGTGAAAGAAAAGAGCTTACTTATGAAAACATTTTTAGAATATTAGTTGATTTTGAGAACGATATTGCTAAACTCATACCTACAAATCTTCCAAAAAAAGATACAAAAGATAAACCAAGATACTATACTTTTAGATTATATGCTTATGATGCAAGAAAAAAGGACACTTTTATGCTATTTAAGTATATTTTGGATACAGATAAAGTTGATGGAGATTGGAAAACTTATTATAACAACGAAATTTTTTCAAAAACAAGTGAAAAGATGTTAAAAACTTTGAAAGATAGCGGGTATCTTCCGACAGAAGATATAGTATACTAATTTAAGGGGAAAAATGGAATTAATTTTAGAAGAAGATATAAAATATAAAACACCGATAAATGACTTTGGAGTTGAGCCAATAAATAAAAGGATTATAACAACAGGAGAAAAGCTTATATATTTTAATAAAGAAAAGTTTGAGAAGGAAAGTGGCGGAAAGGTAAAAAACTGTGAAATCATAAAATATATAAAAGAAAAAAATCAGCTATTTGTTTCAAGTATGTTTTTTGTTTCTACTCCTAATGGAAAAGTATACAAATGTGACGGAAATAAAAAGAAAATCGTTGAGCTTGTATTTGATATAGAAGATTCAATTGGAGTAATGAACTTTATAACAAGTGGTAGAATTGTATACATCAAAAATAACGATCTTTTTTCATATGATGTCGATACCAAAGAATTAATTTCTGCTAAGCTCACCAAAAATAGAAAAAATGGAAATTATAAAATATTTACAAGTGGAGAAAATGTTATAATCAAATTTAGGGAAGATTACAAACATATAAACATTATAAGTATTTTTGAAAATAAATTAAAAAAAATATTTGAAGTAAAAACTGAAACAAATCACACTTATTCAAAAATAGTTGGACTCCAATACTTTGCAGGGACAGAAGATGGAGAAATTGAAATATGGAATATTTTGGATCAGGAACTTTATAATTCGATAAAAATTTCTGACAGAAAAATAACATATATTGAAGAATTTGAAGGAAAGTATTTTATAGGCTTAGAAAATGGAGAATTGGTAATTACAGATGGTAAGTTCAATATTTTAAAACAGGAAAAAGTATTGAAGGAAAGAATTGTAAAAATTTGTGTAATTGAGAATGAAATTTATGTGATGGGGTGTGAAAATAGGATAGTAAAGTATAGGATGATTTGAAATATTTTATTATAATCACAGTTAGTAATTTAGCTGTGATTTTTTTTGAAAATTCATTTTGTAATTTTAATTGTAAAAATTGTGTATAAATGATATAATTTGGCGAAAAAATAAAATAAAAAATAAATAAAAATATGTAAAAAATAAATAAATTTTTAAGACTGAGTTAGTAATGTTTTGAAAATATACTAAAATTGAACTACTAAAAATTATATAAATTTAGGGTTTGAGTAAATAGTCATAGCCTTTTGAGTTTAGTTTTAAAGCAGTTTTACTATAATGTTCAAATTAAAGGTTTATTTGATTTTTAAAAGAATTTTTAGTGTAATGTGAAGAAATGGGAGAGGAAGTGATGAATGAGTTGGAAAATAATAAAATTAAGTTATATGGATTTAACAATTTAACAAAAACATTAAGTTTTAATATTTATGATATTTGCTATGCAGAAACAGAGAGAGAGCAAAAGGACTATATTGCATATATTGATGAGCAGTATAATTCAGAAAGGCTTACAAAAATACTTATTCGTGTGGCAGAAATGATTGGAGCACAAGTCTTGAACATATCAAAGCAGGACTACGAGCCACAAGGAGCCTCTGTAAATGTTTTAATTGCAGAAGAAAGAATAAGTCCAGAAAATATCGACAAGTCTTGTAATAGAGGAAAGCCATTTTTTGAGGAAATTGGAATGGATGAAAACAGTATAAAAAAAGGTGGGGCAAGTCAGGATACGGATACAGTCCACGCCCATTTGGATAAAAGCCATATAACAGTGCATACTTTCCCAGAATACCATCCAGATAATTCAATTTCCACTTTTAGAGTAGATATTGATATTGCAACTTGTGGGGAAATTTCACCATTAAATACGTTAAACTATTTGATAGACAGTTTTGATTCTGATATAATTACAATTGACTACAGAATACGTGGATTTACAAGGGATATTTCAGGAAAGAAATTTTTTACAGATCACAATATAACTTCTATTCAAGATTATATTGAGCTAGAAAAGTTAAAAATTTACGATGCTATAGATGTAAATGTGTATCAGTCAAATATTTTTCATACAAAAATGCTTATAAAGGAAATTGAGCTGAAAAATTATCTTTTCAATCAGGATGTCTATGAAATTGCACCAAAAAAAAGGCTGGAAATAACGGATAGGCTTAGAAAGGAAATGATCGAAATTTATAGTGGGATGAATATTTATTAGAGTTATTCAATACTAAATTAAGTATTCAGATAAGTTATTTTTTATAATTTTATGTCATTAAGTTATTTTTATTAATATTCGTTCTTTTATTTATATTAATGTTTTTTCTTTTTTATGTGCAAAGGGGAACAGTCGCCATCCCCTTTGCAAACCCGGCTCGTCTAAGCATTTTTTGAAAACAAAAATTAAACTCGCTTCGCTCAGACAGTAATTTTTATTTCCAAAAAATCACGACATTTTAATTCAATATATTATACCAATTATGATACTAAAAAAATAGTTAAAAAACTTTATATAAATAAGATTTTAAGTTTAATTATAATGTTTAAGACAATAAATTAAATTATTGATAAGGAGAAGAAAAATGAAAATAGCTTTTTTACGTCCAAATATGGGGGGGAAACGTTCCAATGATGCGATAGAGCCACTTGCTTTTGCAGTTCTTTCGGGACTTACGGATAAGACTAAACATGAGCTTATGCTTTTTGATGATAGGATTGAGGATATTCCGATGGATCTTGAGGTTGATTTAATTGTAATTTCTACGTTTACAATGACGGCTAGGCGGGCTTATGAATTAGCAAAAAATTATAGGGAACGTGGAGTTTATGTGATGATCGGAGGGTATCACGCTTCGCTTATGCCTGATGAGGTGCAGGAACATGCAGACACGGTTTGTGTGGGAAGTGGAGAAGTTACTTGGAATGAATTTTTGAACGATTTGGAAAATGGGGTGCCGAAAAAGAGGTATGAATGTAGAAAATTGCCGGATATTAATAATGTTGTTTATGATAGGAGCATTTACAAGGGAAAAAAATATTCTTTTGTTGTGCCAGTTCAGTTTGGGCGAGGCTGTATGCACCAATGTGAATTTTGCACTATTGGGGCGGTTCACAAAGGAGATTTTCAACATAGGGATGTTGAGAATGTGATAAATGAGGTAAAGGAAATTTTTAGAACGAATAAGAGGGCGAAAATTGTTTATTTTGTGGATGATAATATTTTTGCCAATAAGAAAAAAGCTCTAAAACTGTTTGAAGAATTGAAAAAACTGAAAATAAAATGGGCTTGTCAAGGCAGCATCGATATTGCAAGAGATGAGAAATTGATAAAATTGATGTCAGAAGCGGGGTGCATTGAAATGCTTCTGGGATTTGAGAATATAAATATAAAAAATATTAAGAAGATGAAAAAGGTTTCAAATTATAAGTTTGACTATGAAAAAATCATTAATATTTATAAAAAAAATAAGATTCTTGTACATGCAAGCTATGTAATTGGGTATGATTATGATGATAAAAACTGCTTTGATGAAATTTTGGAATTTTCTAAAAAGCATAAATTTTTCCTTGCAGGATTTAATCCGGCATTGCCGATACCAGGAACTCCTTTTTATGAAAGATTAAAAAAAGAAGGTCGGTTGCTTTATGAAAGATGGTGGCTGGACGAGAACTTTCGTTATGGGAAAGCGTGCTTTGAGCCATATAATATGACGATTGAGGAATTTGAGGCTGGAATTTTGAAATGCAAGGTGGAATATAACAGACATTCGAGTATTTGGAAAAGGCTGTTTGACGGTGCTGCCAATTTTAAACACGCCCTTGTATTTCTTGCTGTAAATTATATCAACCGAAAAGAAGTTTATAACAAAAAAGGAATAAAATTATGAGAATAATGCTTGTTTTAGCAAAGGATAACATTTACAAATACAACTCGATTCACAAAAGAAAATATTATCCGCAAATTACGTTAATAACGCTAGAATCACTAATTGACAGAAAGTATAATGCTGATGTTGTTATTGTGGATGAAGGTGTGGAAAAATGGGATGCTACTTCTAAAAAATATGAAAATGAAAAATTTGATGTAATTTGTATTTCTTCGGTAATTTCAGGATCGAAAAGGGCAAAAGAGATTGCCAAGTTTTGGAAAAGTAAAGGAGCGTATACGTTAATTGGCGGGCATTATGCAACAGCTTTGAAAGAAGAGGCATTACAATATTTCGATACAGTAATTACAGGAGCTGCTGAAATTTCATTTCCGATGTTTCTTGAAGATTTTACAAATGGAACTCCAAAAAGAGAATATTTTAACCTCGTTGGAAATGATTATGAACCGAAGCCATTAAACCGAAAACTTTTGAAAAATAAAAAATATTTTAAAAATTATGGCACAATCGTCGCAAACAACGGCTGTCCCAATAAATGCTCCTACTGTTCCATCACAAAGATGTATTCTGGAAAAAATCAGATAAAAAGCATAGAGTACGTGATAAATGAAATAAAAACGAATAAGCCCAAAAAATGGATATTTCTTGATCCAAACTTTTTAGGCAACAGAAATTACGCCATTCAGCTAATGGAAGAATTGAAGAAATTAAAAATAAAATGGACGGCTTCCGCAACAATAAATATCGGCAATGATAAAAAAATTCTTCAGTTAATGAAAGAATCTGGCTGTATAGGCTTGGTTATTGGCTTGGAAAGTTTTGTTCAGGAAAATCTTGACGGAGTAAATAAAAAATTTAACAATGTCGCAGAATACAAAAAACTCGTAAAAACGATTCAATCTTATGGAATATCAGTCCTTTCCACACTTATGATAGGAATGGAAACTGACACAGTGGAGTCAATTCGCCAAATTCCCGATATTATTGAGGAAATTGGGGTAGATGTGCCAAGATATAACATAATTACTCCGTATCCAGGAACACCTTTTTTTAATCAGTTAAAAGAAGAAGGCAGATTGCTTACAGAAGACTGGTATTACTACGATACTGAAACAGTCGTATTCAAGCCTAAAAATATGAGTTACGACACATTGCAGAAGGAATTTTATAAATTGTGGCTTGACACTTTCACTTTCAAGCGAATTATAAGAAGAGTGAAAACTTCTAGGAATAAGGGGCTGAAATTCATTCTGGAAGTATTTTCAAGACAGCATGCACGGAAATTTAGGAAGTATGGGAAGATAAAATTTGATAAATAGAAATATAAGCTTGTTGAAGAGAATGGAGTAAATAACAAATGAAAAATTATTATTAATACTGATAATACTGTTATTAGCAGCAATAAGTTGTGAAAACCCTGAACCCCAAGAAAAAACTTATACAATAGTATTAGATAAAGAAGAATACGAAAAAAGAGTTGCTGAAATAGAAAATGAAATTAATAATAAAAACTATAAAAAAGCTGAAGAAATGCTACTGGAAATAGCCAAATACAATAAAGCGGCATATGTAAAAATAGCGACTATGTATTATGAAGCGGGAAAAACAGATGAAAGTGAAAAATGGTTTAAAATAGCATACGATGAAGGTAATAAAGAAGTATCAGGCAGTCTGGGAGATATTTATTCTGAAAGAAGAGAATATGAAAAAGCAGAACAATATTACCGAGAATACATTAAATTAGGAAATTTAGAAGGGTATAAGAATTTAGGATATATGTTTGAAAGACAAGGGAAAATAGATGAAGCAACAAAACTTTATATAGAAGGAGCAAAATCGAAAGATGCACATTCGATATACTCTTTAGTAAGGATATATTATTTAAAAAATGATATAAAAAGTGTAAGTTACTGGAAGGATAAATTATTGAACGATACTGAAGTTATTGATTTTGACTCTACTATGGAAAAATATTTGAATTATTTGAATGGAAGTGAAAAAGAAAGAAAAATAGTAGACTTATATATAAAATCTGCACAAAACATGATAATAAGAAATCTTTCAGAAGCTGAAAATGAGCAAAAGGAAATGATAAAATATTCTCAAGATGAATTAGTGAATTTGGCAGGATTCTATAATGTGTTTGGAGATAAATCTGCTGGAAAAAGATTGTTTAAGGAAGCATACGAGAAAGGATTGAAAGATTCTATTTACTACATGGGAGTTATCGAATTTGAGGAAGGGAATATTGAAAAAGCGAGGGAATATTTTAAAGAGTCGGCAATAAAGGAAAACAGGGCTGAGGCACAGATAGGCTATGCGGATAAGCTGAAGGAAGAAGGAAGTATTGAAGAAGCTGTTAAATGGTATAAAAAGGCTGCGGAACAAAAGGAAGCAGAAGCATTGATAAAACTATGCTCCTATTATTTGGACAAACGTGATATTGAAAAAGCGAATGAAATGGTAAGGAGATTAAAAACAACGAAGGGGTTAAAAAATTATACTTTAGAGTATAAAAAATTTGCATATAAATATAAAGAATTAAAATAAATTCATATTTTTACGTATTCAGCCTTGTTTAATGACTAGCCACTTTACGTTTTGCTGTAGAATTAAAGTGATTGCGTAAAGAAAAACACTTTAAGGAAGTTGAGCAATTTATCATGAAAACATAAATAAAAGTATTGTAATGTTCAGCTTGGAATCAAAAATTTTTTGCAGTATTAGAATATGTCTGAAAGGTGCGTTTTATACGATAATTAGGTGTAAATAAAGGATTTAGTCAAAGGCAAAACTAAAGATAGATACACCAACTTATAAGTTGTATGGGGTATAATACTACTGACAGTTGAGGAGGATGTATAATCTTCAATTGTTAAATATAGCAATTTGATTTAGAAATTTTAGAAAGCAAGATTGTAAAGGAGATTTTTTAGAAAAGAAAGGTGATTAATTATGAAAAAGACATTAATTGGTTTATTTTTAATTTTAGGAGCAGCTTCTTTCGCAGATGCTGGAAAAATTGAAGCTAAAGGAGCTTTAGATTTAGGTGGAAAATACCACTATGGAACAAACTATAGAAATCAAAAAAGTAAAAATAGTTCAGGAGAAGTTGGAGTTGAATACAGAAATGAAGTAGCTCCTGGATTAGAAGTAGGTGGAGGGACAGCGTTCCAATTCCATAAAGATTTGAAAGATAAAATTGACGGACAAAATGAAAAGAACTACAATTCTATCCCAGTTTATGGAACTGCTAAATATAAATTTGATACACAAACAGCTGTTAAACCTTATGTTAAAGGTGATTTAGGATATTCATTCAACAACGGAAACCATGACTATGGAAGATTAGGAAAATTCAAAGCTAAAAATGGATTGTACTACGGAGTTGGTGGAGGAGTAAACTACAATAACTTTAACGTAGAACTTATGTATAAAGAAAATCAAGGAGAATACGAATACGAAGATCCAATAGGTGCAAAATCTAAATATGACGCTAATTACAGAAGAGTATCTCTTGGTGTAGGTTATGACTTTAACTTATCACAATAATTTTTGTAACAGAAAAAATGTACATTAAAAATTTAAAAAATTAAAAAATTGAATATTTGCAATCGAAAAAACTATCACATTTACGTGGTAGTTTTTTTTGTTTCTTTAGAAAAAAGTTTTGCATAAAGCGGGGGCGTTCGTAGAATATTTTGCCATTATTCCTAAGCAGCAGTCAGTTAAACATATTAAAATGACTTTAATTACATGAATTTTTTGACTTCTATTCTTTAAAAAGGTAAATAGTATAAAATAATTTTACAAGACAGCCAATTTAATAAAAAAATCAAGAATTATAAGTAAATACTGTGAATACTAGGTTTGTTTATTTATTTTCAGTGCTGTTTTGAAAGAATTTGAGTATACAATAAATTTTTAAAAATAATTTCATTTCTTTATTCTTTTATGATATAATATTAGACATAAGTAAGTGAAAGTATGTGACAGATTAATAATAGTGATATTTTATTTGATATTTATTATATGTTTTTCTGATTATGCTTTGATGATGCAAAGAATTTAAGAGAGAAAGGACGATGACAGTATGAAAAAGATGTTTTTAATGATGCTGCTAGCCACGGCGTTCATTATTAGTTGCGGAAAAAAGACGGCTGATGGCAATGTTATAAAAATAGGAGTTATTGCTCCGCTTACTGGAAATTATGCGCAATACGGAATTGCAGTAAAAGAAGGTGTTGAGCTTAAAGTTGATGCAATTAATAATGCAGGTGGAATTAATGGAAAAAAAATTGAACTTGTAATCGCAGATAGCAAAGGCGATGTTCAAGAATCGGTGAATGCATTTAAAAAAATGGTTTCGCAAGATAAGGTGAATATCGTGATTGGAGAAGTTGTTTCGGCTACTTCACAGGCTATTTCAGGACTTGCTCAAAGTGCAAAAGTGCCTTTAATTTCGGCAACTGCTACGAGCCTTGATGTTACAAAAGGAAAAGATTTCGTATTTAGAACTACGTTTACAGATCCTTATCAAGGAACAGCAACTGCAAAATACGCAAAAGCAAAAGGCGTAAAATCAATCGCAATTTTAACAAATTCTTCAAATGATTATTCTGTAGGAATTGCAAATGCGTTTAAGGAACAGGCTAAAAAAGATGGAATAACTATTACTGAAGAAAAATATACAAATGACGATAAAGATTTTAAAGCAATTTTGACAAAAGTAAAAGGGCAAAATCCACAAGCTATCTTCATACCTGATTACTACAATACAATTGGATTGATTATTTCTCAGGCAAAAGATTTGGGAATAAATGCTCAATATTTTGGTGGAGATGGATGGGATGGTATTCAGACTAATTTTGGAGCGGTTGCGGAAGGAGCTGTTTTCGCAAGTCAATTTTCTCCAGAGGATAAGGCTGAAAATGTTCAAAAATTTATGAAGGATTACAAATCTAAATTTAATAAGGAACCAATAATGTTTGCGGCACTTGGATATGATACAGTGGAAATTGTAGAAGTTGCATTAAAATCTGCAAAAGATTTGACAGGACCATCTATAAAAGAAGCTATGAATGCAGTTAGCGGTATTGATTTAATTACTGGAAAATTAAAATTTGATGCTAACAGAAATCCTGAAAAAGCAGTTACATTTATTGAAGTAAAAGGTGGAAAACTTACATTGAAGGAAAAATTTTAATTTAAAAAATTAAGTAAAATAGTTATAAAAAATAAAATAGTGAGGGAGAAAATAACGATGAAAAAAATATTATTTTTAGTTTCATTATTGGCATTATTTGTACTAAGTTGTGGAGCAAAAGCATCTAAGGACAAGAATGTTATAAAAGTTGGTGTTATAGGAG
>ERZ772924.155-NODE-155-length-32473-cov-7.067277_pt1 | contig 32473 bp, 26 predicted proteins | sample MGYA00512116_ERZ772924 | MGnify/ENA primary metagenome ERZ772924 (study PRJEB29015, sample SAMEA2737920) | human oral metagenome | biome: human oral; feature: human-associated habitat; material: dental | place: China | collected 2134 ...
ATTAATGTGATGTCATGAATCATTATCCGATTTTCCTGGTTTGGAAAGAAGTCTAATGTCCTCTAAAACAGCCTCCATTTTGTCCTATACGCCTGCATTGTCGCAGGAGTCACCGACCGTACCCACTGATGCTTGCACGCCCGCCTCTTCCAATCGTGCACTGTAACGCAGCGACAGGAGCGGGTCCCCGTTATATTCCGCAGGAATATAACGGGATAGCGGTACTGGCTGCCCCGGTCGCTGTGGTGCGTCAGTCCATCGGGCATCCCGCGCGCGTGCAGCGCCTGCTCCAGCGCATCAAACACCAGCGTCGTCTCCATGCTGCGCATCACCCGCCAGCGACCCCGCTGCCCGCCGCGATTTTTTGAACGACGGCGCCGCCAGTATCGTTGCCAGCCTGGTGCTTTATGGCGGCAACGATTCGTTTAACCAGCACTGTGCGCCGTTTCTCAACCTGCTCTGCCTGTCCGCCTTCGCCTTGCGCCGCTGCCTGACACAACAGCCGCACCGCCCTGCCGCCGTGTGGCTGCTGCGCCTTGCCGTCACCCTCGCCAATCTGGCGTCCTATCTCCTGCTCTTCGCCGCCTTGGCGCAACTGATTCTGCTTGGTATGGAAGGAAGCGTGCCGCTCGCGGGCTTTGCCTGGCTGATGGTTATCTTGATGCTGGTTATCTTCCACTATGCGACCTGAGAGCCTGTTCAAAATCTTGGGGAATCGTATTTTTCCGTGCGCTTGTGTAAGGAACTGAAAACCGGGAAAACAGCTAATTATGTCCCCTCTCCCTGTGGGACGAGCATTGCTTGCGAAGCAAGAGAGGGTTGGGTGAGGGCGTAAAAATCATTTAAAAACAGTCATTTCGGTTCATGAGCAATATCGCCCACCCTGCCCCTCCCCCGGCTCCACGCACAATGCGGACGCATTTTGCGTGGGAACCCGCCCGCTGCGGGCTTCGCCCTGCGGGGGAGGGGGAATTTCACCCGCAGACTCTAAACAGGTTCCGAGAATTGCCATATTCAGTTTGCGCGCGTGGCGGCGAGGCTGCGGCGGATGCGGCGTTGTTCGACGCTGAGGTCGGGCGGTGGTAGCTGCGGGGTGAGTTGCCAGTGCAGTTGTGCGGTATCAACGCCGAGGCGTTGCCAGGCGAGTTCAAGGTGGGTGCGGCATTCTTGCAGGGTGGCGAGTGGCGCGTCGGCGGCGAGGCTGATGCTGTCCTTGCGGGTTTGGGTCAGGCGATAGTCGGTTTTCCACGGCAGCAACCTAGCCAGCGCGTGATGGCTGGTCTGCGGGTAGATTTTGCTGCGGTGGATGAGGCTCGCCGTCGGCAGGATGAAGATGTCGTCCAGTCGCCCTTCAACGGCGCGCACGGTTTGGGTGCAACTGCCGCAGGGGCAGGGGTTCGGGTCGTCGGCAAGGATGTCATCGACGCGGTAGCGCACCAGCGGCAGGGCCTGCGTGCCAAAGGCGGTGATGAGCGGGATGTAGTGCTGGTCGTCCAGCCATTCTTTTTCGACGTGGTATTTTTCTTCGGTAAGGTGGAGGCGGCCATGCGCGCAGGTGATGCCGAGCAGGCCTTCAACGCTCTGGTAGAGGTCGCCGACGACGGCGAACTGGCGTCGTAGCGCGAGGCGGTCGCGCGCGGTCAGGGTTTCGCCGCTGTTATAGACGCGGGTGCAGCGGGTGAGTTCGAGTTCGCCCTGCATGATGCGGCGCAGCAGGGCGAGGAGGATGCTCGCCGGGGCGATGATGATGTGCGGTTGTTGGTGACGCAGTTTTTTCAGCAGGTAGCCGGGGTCGTCCTGGATGTCGTAGCTGTGCAGGGTGAGCGGCTCGCTGTCGAGCTGGTAGCAGGGAGCGTTGTTGCCACGGTAGTACCAAGCGATGCTGAGGGTTTCGGGCAGTTCGTCCGGGTAGAGGCGGGCGAGGATGGCGCCGATGCGGTCTATGCGCTCTTCGTGGCTGATGAGGAAGGCGCGGCGGCGGCCTTTGCTGCCGGCAGAGAGGAGCGGGATGTAGTCGCGGGCGAAGTAGGCGTAATCGCGCGAGATGTCGGCACGGACGGCGCGGGCGAAGACGTCTTCGTGGCGCGCGCCGAGGGTGTTGATTTGGTCGAAGTGGCGGGCGAGGTCGTGCGCGGTCAGCACCGGCCAGTTTTCCAGCGGTGTGCCGAGGTATTGTCGGTAGTAGGGGCTGCGCGGCAGGGTTTCTTTGTAAAGGCGGAGCAGCATCCGCCGCTGCCATTGTTCGAGGGCGTCACGGTCGGCGAAATACTGGCGACGGTTGCGCTGGTATGAAGCGAGGATTTCGTAGAGGTTGTTGGCCCGTGGTGGCATGGCGTGTCCTTTTGCGTGTGGGCGGGCGGGGTGTGGGGGATGCAGGGTGATGTTCTGTATGGGATGGGGGATACAGGCCAATCGTGAGTATGATGGTTCTGCATCAGCGGCAGTATGGCGAAAGCCACCCCCTCCCCCGCTGCGGACGCTGCGCGTCCTGCGAGGGAGGGAGGGAGATTTTTTCTTACATCGCCGCGACTTTTTCCCGCTGGGTTTTGAGCGCGGCGACGGTTTCTTCGTCGGCGGCGAGCAGGGCGCGGGTTTGTGCGACCAGCTCCGGCGGCGCCTTGGCGGTGAAGCGTTCGTTGCCGAGTTGGCCTTGCAGGCGGGCGATGTTTTTCGCAAGTTTGTCGATTTCTTTGTCGAGCCGTGCCAGTTCGGCGTCTTTGTCGATGAGGCCCGCGAGCGGAATCATGTTTTTCGCGCCTTCGACCATAAAGGCGGCCGCTTCGGGTTCGGCCTCATTTGCGGCGAGGACGCGCACGCTGTCCAGTCGCCCCAGCGCGAGCAGGCAGCGCTCTTGCTGGACGAGGTGGCGCGCGGCGGCTTCGTCCTGGCCGCTGATGATGAGCGGTAGCGCCTTGCCGGGGGCGATGTTCATGTCGGCGCGGATTTTGCGCACGCCGAGCAGGGTTTGTTGCAGCCAGTGGATTTCGGCGTCCGCTGCTGGGTCGCTGCCGTTTGTCGCCTGCGGGTAGGGCTGGCTCATGACGGTGTCGCCGCTGTTGCCGAGTGCAGGCGCGGTTTGCTGCCAGATTTCTTCGCTGATGAACGGCATCAGCGGGTGGATGAGGCGCAGGGCTTGTTCGAGGACGTCGAGCAGGGTGTGGCGGGTGCGTGCTTTTTCGGCCTCATCGGGATTGGTTTTGGCAAGCACCGGTTTGACGAGTTCCAAATACCAGTCGCAATACTGGTTCCAGACGAATTCGTACACGGCCTGCGCAGCGAAGTCGAAGCGGTAGCTGGCGAATGCTTCGCGCACGGCGGCGGTGGTGCGGTCGAGTGCGCCGTATATCCAGCGGTCGGCGGCGCTTTTTTCGGCGAACGGCGCGGCGGTGATGCTCTGCCCTTCGGTCTGCATGAGGACGAAGCGGGCAGCATTCCACAGTTTGTTGCAGAAGTTGCGGTAGCCTTCGACGCGCTTGAGGTCAAAGACGACGTCGCGCCCCATGGTGGCTTGCGCGGCGAAGGTGAAGCGCAGGGCGTCGGTGCCGTGCGCGGCGATGCCGTCGGGGAATTCTTTGCGCGTTTGTGCGGCGATTTTTGCCGCTTTTTGTGGCTGCATCATGCCGCTGGTGCGTTTGGCGACGAGGCTTTCGAGGTCGATGCCGTCGATGATGTCGAGCGGGTCGAGGACGTTGCCTTTGGATTTGGACATTTTCTGTCCTTCGCTGTCGCGCACCAGACCGTGGATATAGACTTCTTTGAAGGGGATTTCGCCGTCCATGCAGTACATGCCCATCAGCACCATGCGCGCCACCCAGAAGAAGATGATGTCAAAGCCGGTAACGAGGACGTTGCCCGGATAGAATGCTTTGAGATCCGCCGTGTGTTCCGGCCAGCCCTGGGTGGCGAACGGCCACAGCGCCGAGGAAAACCAGGTATCAAGCACGTCTTCGTCTTGGGTGAGCGGCAGGTCGGCGGCGAGGTGGTATTTTTTGCGCGCTGCCGCTTCGTTTTCGGCGACGTATATGTTGCCGTCCGCGTCGTACCACGCCGGGATGCGATGCCCCCACCACAGTTGGCGCGAGATGCACCAGTCTTGCAGGTTTTCCATCCAGTTGTAGTAGGTGTTTTCCCAGTTTTTCGGCACGAACTGGATGCGGCCGCTGCGCACGGCGTCCAGCGCCGGGCGGGTCAGTTTTTCCATGCCCTTGGCGCTGGTGAAATCCACAAACCATTGGTCGGTGAGGTAAGGCTCGATGACGACGCCGCTGCGGTCGCCGTAGGGGCGTTTCAGGGTGTGCGGTTCTACTTTTTCCAGCAGTCCGGCGCTATCGAGGTCAGCAACGATTTTGTCGCGCGCCACCCAGCGGTCGAGACCGCGATAGGCGGCGGGGACGTTGTCGTTCAGGGTGGCATCGGGGTTCATCAGGTTGATGACTTCCATGGTGTGCCGCTGGCCGACGGCGTAGTCGTTGAAGTCGTGCGCCGGGGTGATTTTGACGCAGCCGGTGCCGAAGTCCATTTCGACGTATTCATCAGCGATGATGGGGATAACGCGCTCGGTCAGCGGGACGTGCACCATTTTGCCGAGCAGGTGGCGGTAGCGTTCGTCATCAGGATGCACGGCAAGCGCACCGTCAGCAAGGATGGTTTCCGGGCGGGTGGTGGCGATGTGCATATACTGCCCGTCCAGCCCCTGTCCGGCGACGAAGGGGTAACGCACGTGGTACATCGTGCCGCTTTCTTCGCGGTTTTCGACTTCCAGGTCGGAGATGGCGGTTTTCAGTACCGGGTCCCAGTTCACCAAACGTTTGCCGCGGTAAATCAGGCCGTCTTCGTGCAGGCGGACGAAGAGGGTGCGCACTGCGCGCGAGAGGTCGTCATCCATGGTGAAGCGTTCGCGCGTCCAGTCGAGCGAGGCGCCAAGGCGGCGCAGCTGCTGCATGATTTGTCCGCCGGACTGGTTTTTCCATTGCCAGACTTTTTCGGTAAAGGCTTCGCGGCCGAGGTCGTGCCGCGTTTGTCCCTGCGCGTTTAGCTGGCGCTCGACCACCATTTGTGTGGCAATGCCGGCGTGGTCGCTGCCCGGCTGCCACAGGGTGCGGCGGCCGTTCATGCGCTGGTAGCGGATGAGCGCGTCCATGATGGTGTCCTGGAAGGCGTGCCCCATGTGCAGGGTGCCGGTGACGTTCGGCGGCGGAATCATGATGGCGTAGGGTTTGCCGTCGCCCGTGGGCGCGAAGTGCTGGCCGCTTTCCCAAACGGCATACCATTTGTTTTCGATGTCTGCGGGCTGGTAGCGGGTCGCCATGCCGTCGTTATTCATGTATTACCTCCAAGTCTTTGAAGAAAGCGCGGGATTCTAGCGTTATTCGGGGGACGATGCCACGGGCAACCCGGTTCTTTGTCTTGGCTGTGCGGCGGGATGACAGCTTTGGTTCAGGCGCGTTTTCCGGCAAAGACTTCCTGCCAGATGGCAATCACTTGCTCGCGCAGCGGTTGCCATTCGCGTGCCGGGACGTGGTTGTCGGTGTCGTTCAGTTGGCGGTGGTGCGTCTCGAAGCGCAGTTTGCGGTAGGCGTCGCGCAGGGTCATCGCCTGCGACGAGGTGAGGATGCCGGTCGCTTCCAGCGCCGCCAGTTGGCGGATGTTGTCGCTCATGCGGCACAGTACCGGCTCTTCCGCGCCGTGTGCGAGCAGCAGGTATTGCACGATGAATTCGATGTCGATGAGGCCGCCCGCGCTTTGTTTGAGGTGGAAGCTGCCGTCGGCCGGGTCGGGGTGGTTGGCGTGCATTTTTTCGCGCATGGCAAGGATTTGTGTGCGCAGGTCGGGCGGGGCGGGCAGGGTGAGGATTTGTTGGCGCAGTTCGTTGTAGCGCGCGGCGAGTGCCGGGCTGCCCGCCACCGGGCGGCTGCGGGTCAGTGCCTGGTGTTCCCACGTCCAGGCGTTTTCGCGCTGGTAGCGGGCAAAGCCCTGGATGCTGTGCGCGGGCAGGCCGCTTGCGCCGCCGGGGCGGAGGCGGGTGTCAATGTCGTAGGTGATGCCGTTGCTGCTTGGCGCGCCGAGGAGGTTGGTGGTGCGCTGCGCGAGGCGGCTGTAGTACTGCTGGTTATCGATGGGTTTGGCGCCGTCGGTCATGCCCTGGCTGTCGCCGTCGTCGTAGAGGTATACGAGGTCGAGGTCGGAGCCGTAGCCGAGTTCGAGTCCGCCCAGTTTGCCGTAGCCGATGATGGTGATTTCTGCCGGGCTGCCGTCGGCTTTGCGCGGGGTGCCGTGTTTGCCGCGCAGGGTGGCTTCGGCGTGGTCGAGCGCGGCTTGCAGGGTGGTTTCGGCGATGTGGCTCAGTTGGTCGCTCACTTGCATCAGCGGCAGGTGGCCGTGGGTGTCCGCCCAGGCGGTTTTGAAGGTCTGGACGTGTTTGTAGTCACGCAGTGCGTGTTGCCAGGTTTCTTCGTCGTCGATGTTTTGTAGTCGCGCGGCGAGGTCTTGGGCGAGTGCGTCTTTGCCTTGTGGCAGGCGGCGGTTGTTGGTGATGTCGTCCAACACGAGCGGATGCGCGGCGATGTACTGGATGAGCCAGACGGCGCTGTTGGCGATGTTGTGCAGGTGGGCGATGAGCGCGGGTTGTTCGGCGAGCATGGTGATGTAGCTGCTGCGACCGCTGATGGCGCTGATGAGGTCGAGCATGCCGCCGAGGCCGTGCCAGCGCCCGTCCTGCTGGCTGTGCTGGAGGATGGCGGGGAGGATGTGGGCGAGGCGTTTGTGGGTGGTCTGCGGCAGGCGGTGCCAGTTGGTGTCGCGCACGAATTGGGCGAGGCGCGCGGCGACGGGTTCGCGTGCGGCGGCGTCGGGCAGGGTTTGTTCGAGCCAGCGCGCAAGGCGCGGGTCGTCCGGGTCGCGCCAGTCGATGTCGCGCAGGCGGTCGTCGCCGGGTTGGTCGGCGGGGGCGTCGTCGTCTTCGGCAATGGTGCTGTTGTAGTGCTGGTGGATGGTGGCGCGGGCGGCGTCGATTTGCGCGCGCAGGCTGGCGGCATCTGCCGCGCGGCAGGCCAGCGCCAGCCGTTGCCAGTCGGCGTCGCCCGTAGGCAGTTGGTGGGTTTGTTGTTCGTGGTCGTATTGCAGCGCGTTTTCGACGCGGCGCAGGGTGAGGTAGGCGTCGTGCAGGGCAGCGGTCTGGGCGGGGTTCCAGATGCCGCGCTCGCCAATGCGGGCGAGTGCTTCGAGGTAGTTCGGCGTTTGCAGTGCCGGGTATTGGCCGCCGTAGATCATTTGCATGGCCTGTACGGTGAATTCGGCTTCGCGGATGCCGCCCGTGCCGAGTTTGATGTGGTTTTCGTGGTTGTTGTCGCGGTTTTGCCGGTTGATGCTTTGTTTCATTTCGCCGAGGGCGTTCAGCGCGGCGTAGTCGAGGTAGCGGCGGTAGGTGAAGGGGCGCAGGCTGGCGAGCAGTTGGCGGCCGCCTTCGAGGTCGCCGGCGACGGGGCGCGCTTTCATCAGCGCGTAGCGTTCCCAGTCGCGGCCATGGATGAGGTAGTACTGTTCCATCGCGGCGAACGATAGCGCCAGCGGCCCGGTCTGGCCGAAGGGGCGCAGGCGCATATCGACGCGATAGACGTTGCCGTCGGCGGTGTTGGTATCAAGCGTGTGAATGAGGCGCTGCGCCAGTTTGCGGTACCAGCTTTCGTGCTCCTGCGGTTTTTGCTTGCCGGTGGTGCGGGTGGTGCCGTTGTCGCGGTAGGCGTAGATGAGGTCGATGTCGGAGGAGAAGTTGAGTTCGCCGCCGCCCAGTTTGCCCATGCCGAGGACGAGCATGGGTACCGGCTTGCCGTCTTTGTCCACCGGTTCGCCGTAGCGCGCGGCCAGCGCCTGGTGTTGCCAGGCAAGCGCCACGCCGATGAGGGTTTCAGCGAGCGCGCTGGTGCGGGCGAGGAAGGCGGGTTCGTCAATGAGGCCGTTCACCACCGCGTGGATGTGGCGCACCTGGCGGCGGTGTTTGTAGCGCCGCAGTTGTTGCATCAGTTCTTCTTCTGTCGCAGCAACCGGGTGTTCGGCGGCGAAGGTGTCGCGGTAGTTTTCGGCGGGCGCGGCGGCGGGGTCGAGGTCGTCGTATAGCGCCGGATTGCGCGCCAGTTGCGCGGCGGCGTAGTCGCTGGCTTCAATGAGTGCGATGAGGTCGGGGCGGGTAGCGAGGTCGGCAGGGGCGGTTTCTTGCCAGCGGGTGAGGCGGTCGGTTAGGGTCATGGCTCTTGGGGGTGATGGTGTCAGGTTGGCAGTTTATAGCGATACAAACCGATAAAGGCGAAATGTTCGGAGTGGGGCTACAGCTACTTTGTTTACATGCACCTGAGCGCTGACGGTATGTGGCGAATTGTCAAACCGGGCGCAAAAATCAAGTTCGCGCTAAACGGTACACTCGCTACGCCCCGGCATGGCGGCGATGGTGGCCGGGCGCTCGCCCCGTTCGTACAGAATTATTATGCGTTGCCGTTCGGCTGGCACAAGATGGCGACAGGTGCTCATTTGTAGTCTTTTGCAAGGTTTTGAAGTTCTTGCAGTATCGCTTATGGGCGTTTTTTGTGGCTCTGGCACCTGAATTGTAAATTCGCCGGTTCATGGTGTTTTCCTTGGGTTTGTGGGTGAAAAAGTTGGCGGTTCAGGCGATGCGTTGCAGGATGGCTTCGCCTTTGGCCTGGTGGATGACGCTCATGGCGACATGGCCGGCGATGAGGACGAAAAAGGCAAAGGCGAGCGGGCCGTGGACATTGCCGAAGCTGGCCTGCATCTGCCGCGCCATGCCGGAGGCGGGGACGGCGAACATCATCGCGTACAGCGCGAGGTGTCCCGCCTTGACCGCAAAAGCGTTCGCCGGACGGCGGCGGTAATGGGCGAGCGCCCAAAGAAAGCGGACGAGTGCCAGCAGCATCAGCAGTACGCCGACGGCCTTGTGCGGCTTGATGAGGATGCGCAGACTGTCGTCGAAGTGCCAGGCGAGGGCGCTGGCGAACATAAAGCAGTAGCAGGCGGCCATGCCCCAGTGCAGGGCGCGGGAAACGGTGCCGTAGCGGCGGGTGGTATCGGGTTGCATGAAATATCCTTTGAGCGGGTGGATTTTGAATAGCGTGCTATTTAGGATGCAATGAAGTATAGCTGGCTAACTATTTAGATAGCAAGCGATGCTTATGCTAAAATCCGCAACCTTATTATTTACAAGGAAATTTGGAGGAAATCATGCCACTGCCTCGAGAAGAATCCGCCGGGTATCTGGTCAATCATGCCGCACGACAGTTCGCGGTATTGCTGGCCGAACGGCTGAAACCGCTCGGTCTCGCCCCGGCACAGAATGCGGTGCTGCTGGTGTTATGGCAGGAAGACGGCCTGAGCCAGCGCGAGCTGGTCGATGCACTCAATATCCGCCAGGCGACCGCCGCCAAAACGCTGGAGCGGATGGAGCGCGACGGCCTGATTGCGCGCGAGCCGCACCCGAACGATGCGCGCATCAAACTGATTCGCCTGACGGACAAGGCGCGGGCGCTGGAAGAAGAAGTGACGGGCATCGCCCGCAGCGTCAACCAGGAGGCACTGGCGACGCTGAGCGAGCACGAGCGCGGACTGTTTCTGGAAATACTGAAAAAAATTATCGAACGACAGCGCGCACTGACGGGCGGCGCGGCGCTGGAAGAAGAATAGGCGCGGATGGAAATCCGTAGAAACGAGCCGTGGGGCGGGTAGCGCAGCGTAACCGCCCGCAACAATCGCTCAGGCGGTCTCTTTTCCCGATTTTCACTTCCCTGCACAAGCATACGGAAAAATGCGATTCCCCAAGATTTTGAACAGGTTCTGAAGAAAATCATCGGCGAACGTCGCCACTTTATGCACGATGCGACGCACGCACCCCGCGCAGCGCGCAGCCCAGCGCGATGAGCGCCAGCGCGGCCAACAGAAAAAACGCATACTGACTGCCCGTGAGCGTGCCACGGGCGAGGTCGTCCGGCACGCGCGCCTGTGCGGCGGCGACGATGCTCGCCGCGACCGAAGTGCCGACCGCGCCCGCCAGTTGTTGCAGCGTGTTCAGCACCGCGTTGCCGTCGGCGGAGAGTTGCGGCGGCAGGTGGCGCAGGCCGTGCGTCATCGCATTGCCGACCACCAGCCCCTGCCCGCAGGCATAGAGCGTATAAAACAGCATGAACAGCGGCGTGGTCAGCACGCGACCACAGACGGCGAACAGCAAGAGCGCGACGATAACCAGCACGCTGCCGCCCAGCACCGGGCGCGCCGCGCCGAAGCGGTCGAGCAGCCGCCCGGCAAACGGCGCCATCAGCGCGCCAAGCAGACAACCGGGCAGGAGCAGCAACCCGGCAGTGCGCGCCGATTCACCGCCCGCGAGCTGCGAGTAGTTCGGAATCAAAAAGCCGAGCGCGAGCACGCAGAACTGAATCAGCAACACAAACAGCAGGCAATAAACAAAAGTGCGCTCACGGAACACCGACAGGCGCAACAGCGGCCAGTCGCTGCGCGCTGAACGGCGGGCGAACCCGGCCAGCGCCAAGGCACTGGCGGCAAACAGCAGCCACAGGGCGGCACCGCCGTGCGTCATCCGCTCCGTGGCGAGAATAAAGGTGCAGAACCCCGCCGCCAGCAGCGCATAATCCAGCGGCGAAAAACGCGCTTCCCGCGTCAGCGGTTCACTTTGCCGCACCGCCGCCACGCCGAGGGCGAGCGAAAGCAGCAGCACCGGCACCAGCACCCAAAAAATCACGCGCCAGCCGTAAGCATCGACAATCACCCCGCCCAACACCGGCCCGACTGCAGGCGCCATTGCGGTGATGAGCGAGCCAATCCCCATCAGCAGGCCGAGTTTGCTGGGCGGTGCCTGCGTCAAAATAATGTTGAACATCAACGGCAGCGCGATGCCGGTCGCCGCCCCCTGCAACAAGCGCCCGCCGAGCAGTAGCGCGAAATGCGGTGCCAGCGCGCAAAGCAGCGTTGCCGCGAGAAAAAGCAGATTGGCGCAGAGAAACAGCGCCTTCAGCGGAAAACGCCGCTTGAGGAACGACGACAGCGGCACCACCAGCGCCAGCGCGAGCAAATAGCCGGTGGTGAGCCATTGCACCGCAGCGGTGTCAATGGCAAAGGCGCGCATCAGCGTGGGAAAGGTGACATTCATCGCTGTCTCGCTGACCACCCCGGCAAACGACATCAGGCCGGTGGCGACAATCGCGGCGACGAGCTGCGGACGGATTTTTTCGGATGGCATGGAATCTCCTTTGGTATTTGGCAAGGGCGGCATTCTAGCGCGGTGGCAGTTGCAGTATCCGCCTGCGGGTTGCGCCATTTACATACACCCTGAGCGCTCAGGTGTATGTATAACGAAGCGGATGAATTATTTACTGTGGGCATACAGAATTTCAGATTTCTAGCGGCTGTAAACCATTGCAAGATTGGACGGAATACTGCACCATTCCAGCCATTCGTTAAATTGCCGTGTAATCACGGGTGCTATTCGCTCATAACTTTCCCAAGTGTCCTCAACAAAATAAATATCATCATAATTATCAAACACACCGGCATAATCATGCATATAATCACCATGCTCTTTAACAAAAGGGGAAAGCTGATCATAATACATCAGAGTAAATGCCAAACCATTCTCACCCAGAAAAACCGCATTAAAACCTCCATCACAACAGGAAATCAGAAAGTCCCGTCCTGTTATCGTGCGCTGCTGCAATTGCGCCAATGCCCTGGCGCTCGTTCATTGTCATACAGAATTTTTCCGAAAAAAGAATGATCGCATAGCCCAAGCAATAAACATACCGGTATGTGTGCCCTCCTGCTCCCCGGGTAACAAGGCAGGATAATTTCCGTTGTAATGCCAACTGATACGCTCAATAGCCATGATCATCCTTTAAATTGTCAATTTTTCTGCAATTATAGATTAATACACCCACTGCACCACTTCATCAAACGGCTTGCGTGCTTTCGGCATAATGTCACGGCTGCGATAACCAAAAGTCGCCATTACCGCAATACCCCATTCCGCCGGATCAAAAATACCGGCATCAGCAAAGATTTTATTGACGGCAGCGTAATTGAATCCTTCTATCGGGCAGGAATCAATTCCTATCATCGCCGCTCCTGTCATCATATTGGCAAGTGCAATATAGGTTTGCTTGCACGCCCAGTCGAACAAGGTTTGTTCGTTTGCCGCCTGTTTCATGTCTTCCATCTGGAATTGTTTGTAGCGCGCCAGTCCCGCCTGTAATTGCTCGCCGGAAAGGCCGCGGCGAATCAGGACGTCGCGCATAAATGCGCTGTCATAGCGGGCATTCTTTTTCGCAAGAATCACAAGCAGATGGCTACAATCATCCAGTTGGTTGGCAACGCCCCAACCGACCGGCTTGATGGCATCGCGCAAGGCGCGGTTTTGCACCACGACAAATCGCCAGGGTTCGGAACCGACGGAGCTGGGTGAAAGTCGTCCCAATTCCAGAATAAAGTTCATGTCTTCATCGCTAATTTTACGGCTGCCATCATAATAGCGGGTCGCAGCGCGACGTTTGAATGCGTCAAGAATATCCTGTTTGCTGAAAGTCATGTCAATTGCTCCGATCAAATATAAGGTCAAGCATTGTACGCCCTTTTCAGTTCGTGGTTAAACCGCCATCAACTGCCCACACGGCGCCGGTAATCCACGCGGCATGGTCGGAGGCCAGAAATGCTGCCGCCCTGCCAATGTCTTCCGGGCTACCAATGTGTCCCAATGGATAAATGCTTTTTATCATGCGGGCGAATGCCCGCTGCTTTTCCGCAGGCATGACGTCGATATTGTGCTGCAATTGCGGGGTGCGCACGCTGCCAGGTGCAATGGCATTGACGCGCACACCGCTGGCACCCATTTCAAAAGCGAGGGCTTTGGTAAAGGAATTGAGTGCGCCTTTGCTGGCGGAATAGGCTGTTGTCGCCCGGTCGGGCAGCATCCGCTGCGCAAAGTAGGAGGAGATATTGATGATATTGCCCTGGCGCGCCATCAATGCGGGCAGCAATGCCTGCGTCAGGAAATAGGGCGCCTTGATATTCAGGTTGAAATGCGCATCGAATAATGCTTCATCCATTTGCATGAATGGCACAAAACGTCCCAGTCCGGCATTGTTGACGAGGATATCCGGCTGCGGCAAAAGGTGCAGGATTTGTGCGGCAATGGCGGTAATGTCCGAGGTAATGCCCAAATCTGCCACGAGGCAATGTACGCGGGTTTGCGGGAATTGTGCCAGCGAATGCCGGGCGGTTTCCAGTTTTTGCCCGTCGCGTCCCAGCAACAGCAATGTAGCGACGCCGGCTTGTGCAAATGCGTTGGCAATGCCCAGGCCAATGCCGTCGCTGCCACCAGTAATAATCGCGTTTTTGTTTTTGAGTAAGGTCATGCGTTTGTTCCCGTGAAATGAGGGACGCATTGTAAGAAAGCAGGAGAGGCAATAACACGCGATAATCGGGCAATGCTCGCCAATTTTTGCACGGTGATAGGCGCGCGTGTTTTCGGTACGGCAGGTATTAAACGGGGTAACTCAATTATCCGCCGCATTGCGTATTGCCCGCCCAATGTAGCGCCCTGATATGCAGCAACAATACTTTAAGCGAAAAGGGTGCGCCGAGACACACCCTTTGTTGATGACAGCCATGAATGGCCGACTACGTTTACACCGGTTTTCATGGTGGGGCAAGCCCAACCCTACCAATCTGTTTCGCCATTAAGGACGTCCCGCATGGGGTTATCGTCTTTCATTTTTCCGCCCCGTCTTCCCCGCCGAGATAGCCGCCGGTTTGCCGCGACCACAGTTGCGCGTAGAGACCGCCTTGGGCGATGAGTTCGTCGTGGCTGCCCTGTTCGACGATGCGGCCGCCGTCAAGGATGATGAGGCGGTCCATCGCGGCGATGGTGGAGAGGCGGTGGGCGATGGCGATGACGGTTTTGCCTTGCATCAGCTGGTTCAGGCTTTGCTGGATGGCGGCTTCCACTTCGCTGTCCAGCGCCGAGGTCGCTTCGTCAAGGATGAGGATGGGCGCGTCTTTGAGCAGCACGCGGGCGATGGCGATGCGCTGCCGCTGCCCGCCGGAGAGTTTGACGCCGCGTTCGCCGACTTGCGCGTCCAGCCCGGTATTGCCGCGCTGGTCGGAGAGTCCGGCGATGAAGTCGCCCGCTTCGGCTTGTTCGATGGCGTGTTGCAATTCGGCTTCGCTGGCGTCGGGGCGGCCGTAGAGGATGTTGTCGCGCACCGAGCGGTGCAGAAGCGAGGTGTCTTGCGTGACCATCGCGATGTGGCGGCGCAGGCTGTCCTGGGTGACGTCGGCGATGTTCTGCCCGTCAATGCGGATTTCGCCGGAGTCGAGGTCGTAGAAGCGCAAGAGCGCATTGACCAGCGTCGATTTGCCCGCGCCGGAGCGGCCAACGAGGCCGATTTTTTCGCCGGGGCGGATGGTGAGCGAGAGGTTGTGCAAGACGTGTTTTCCTTCACTGGCGCCGTAACCGAAGCTGACGTTGTCAAATTCGATGGTGCCACGGTCGATGACGAGCTCTTGCGCGCCGGGCTTGTCCTGCACGCTCACCGGGCGGGCGAGCATATTCATGCCGTCGGCGACGGTGCCGATGTTTTCCGACAAGCCGCCGATTTCCCACATAATCCAGTGCGACATCCCGTTCATGCGCAGCGCGAGGCCGGTCGCGGTCGCAATCGCGCCAACGGCGAGCTGGCCGTGCATCCAGAGTCCGATGCCGACCGCGCCGATGAGGAAGAGCAGCGCGTAGTTGAGCAGGTTCACGATGACGTCCAGATTCGCCACCATGCGGAACTGGTGATAGACAGTGCCGAGAAATTCGTACATCGCGCCACGGGCGTAGTCGGCCTCGCGCCGCGTGTGCGCGAACAGCTTGACGGTGGCGATGTTGGTGTAGGCGTCGGTAACGCGGCCGGTCATGGTCGAGCGCGCGTCCGCCTGCGCTTCCGACACCTGGCGCAGTCGCGGCAGATAATAGCGCAACACCAGCGCGTAGATGACAATCCAGGCGAGCATCAACAGCATCATCGCCCAGTGCTGGCTCGCCATCAGCGCGATAATGGAGAAGAAATAGGCGACGACGTACACCATGACGTCGGTGCAGGTGGTCGCCACCGCCCGCACCGCCAGCGCGGTTTGCATCACCTTCGCCGAGACACGCCCGGAAAATTCGTCCTGATAGAAGCTCATGCTTTGCCCGAGCAGGTAGTTGTGCATGCGCCAGCGCGCCGCCATCGGCATATTGCCCATAATCATCTGGTTGCGCGCGACGGTGCCGATGTAGCCAAAAAGCGGCAACAGCACCAGCACCACCAGCCCCATGCCAGCGAGTTTCCAGCCTTCGTCGCGCAGGAGGGTATCGGGCGCGCGCGCCGCCAGCCAATCGACGATGTTGCCGATGAAGCCAAAAAGCAGCACCTCCAGCACGGCGACGGCGATGCCCGCAATCATGATGATCCACAGCGGCTTGTAAAAGCCACGGTAGTAATAGCGGATGAAGGCGAACAGCGTCTGCGGCGGCGCTGCCGACCAGTCGGGCGGGAAGGGATTGGTGGATTTCTCGAAGGTGGCGTACATGGTGGTTACAGGGTGGTTAAAAAGAGGCGGCGATTATACAAGGACGGCACGCGCGAGGGCGAACCCGCCCGCCACTGCCGCGAGACCGAGCACGAGACTCGCGCCGACATACAGCGCCAGCCAGCCGAACTGCTGCGCCTGCCACAGCGCGAGGCATTCCAGCGACAGCGTCGAAAAGGTGGTAAAGCCGCCGCAAAACCCGGCGATGAACAGCGCGCGTAAGGCGCTGTCGCGGGCGAGTGTCTGCGCGAACACGCCAATGAGCAGGCAGCCGAGCACGTTCACGCCCAACGTCGCCCACGGCAGCGGCGAGCCGCCGCGCGCCATCAGCAGGCTCAGCGCGTAACGGCAGACGCTGCCCAAGCCGCCGCCGAGGAAAACCAACACCAGCGCCGGAACGTTCACGCTACATCCCGCCCATAAAAATCAGCAAATACATGAAAGCCTGACCCAATAACAGCAGCAAAGCCAGCGTTATCACCAAAGAAACGGCAATGATGCCCGCATAATCCAGCGGGGCAGGCGGATTATCCGCGTCTGCCGGGAACAGCAACAATCCCAGAATCAGCACGGTAACCGCGACAAGACCGGCAAGAACCATCCATAACTCCCGCAAATTCAGGCCAAAATCCTTGAATATTGGCGTCCGGGCAATCATGAAATAAAAAAACAACATCGCAGCCGGAAGCAAAGTAACCAGCACCGCATGAAGAATCCCTTTCAAATTGCGCTGCAAACGCCAAAAGGAAAACCATGCCCCCATCAATAATGAAGGAGCGAGAAACCACAGCAATTCATGTCCCAACAGCTTTGGCGGCAATGCCAAACCATGAAAGGCAAAGAGCAAACGCAACAACAGGTAATGTAAAATACCAGTCAACAATGCAAAGCCAATAATGACACGGTGATACGGGTAATCTTCATCATCTTCCCCTGTATCTTGCGGTTTGGGCAACAGCCATCCTGCTATCAATGCAGAAACAGTAGCGGTTTCTACAGCAGAACTGAAGATTAAAAACCATGTTGTCAACAAGGATTCACCCACTACCCGGAAACCGGCATACATCCGGTAATAAACCACTATCCGATAATAAACCTCTATTGCCATAGATAATATGGCAACCAGCACTATCGTTTGAATAATACGCCGCCGGCTATATTCGGCACGCTGCCAAATAAGGAATATGGAAGGTATCAATGTATAAAGCCAAAATTTCATTGAACATACAATGGAAAAAAAGAAGCCTTGAATCCACATATCCGGGGTTATGTCATACCAATCCATGGCAAAATCAACCACTCTGCTGATAAAAAGGAAAATAAACATCCCTGCGGCAAAACCCAATAAAACCCGCAACCACGGATAGGGTTGCAGACCGTCATCTTTGGTAAAAACAGTATTCATAAATACTCCTGTAGCGTTACAAACAAATCCGGCAGCGAATGATTCCGCCCGCCGTGCTCATGCGAAAGCAGCCACGCTTTGCGCGGCAAGCCGCCGCCGTAGCCGATGAGTGCGCCATGCTTGCCGATGACGCGGTGGCAGGGAATGAGGATGGCAACGCGGTTGGCGCCGTTGGCGGCCGCGACGGCGCGCACGGCAGCGGGTTTGCCGATAGTCGCCGCCAGCGCCTGATAGTGGCTGGTCGTGCCGTAGGGAATGTCGCGCAACGCCGTCCACACCTGCCGCTGGAAATCCGTCCCCGGCGTATCCAGCGCGACGGTGAACCTTTGCTGTTCGCCGCGGAAATATGCGCTGAGTTCCTGCGCCGCCTGCGCGGTATGTTCATTTCCGCCCGGTTCGGTGCGCGCCTTGAACAGCCGCTCCAAATCGCGGCTTTCCCGTTCCATGCGCGGCGTCCCCGCAAATTCCGCCAAGCAAACGCCGCGGGTACTGGCGGTAATAAGCATCTGCCCCAGCGGGGTGGTAATGGTCTGGCTATATAACACCGTCATCGTGGCAATACCCCGCTCATGATTTTTTCGCCTTTTGTATCGCGTGCTCCATTAAAGGCAAAGCCCGCCTGCCGGTAAAGGCGAATGGCGGCGGTATTTTCGGCAAAAACGCTTAAAAACACTTCACGCCGTTGGGGAAATTCGTCAGCAAGTCGCGCCAGTATCAATTGTAATGCGGCTTTGCCCAAGCCTTTGCCCTGATAGCGACAATCCAGCAATATCTGGTTTAACCAGAGTTCGCCATCGGGCAATGGCTCGGCAAAGTCGCCATACATCGCCAAACCGATTAAGGCTTCGCCCTGATATATGCCCAATAATTGCCAGGTATTGTCCCTGTCTGCCTCGTGCAGAATTTCCGGGATGGTTTCTATAAAGTTCTGCTGGTGGGCGAACAGTTGCAGCGAAAGCAGCGCTTTTCTTCCATGCCCGGCGACGGGCTGTAACCATAATGTCATGATATTTATCTTTATCGCATCAGCATCCGCATGGCGGTGAACACAAAAGCCAATATCCAGGCATAGCCAAAGATTGTCAGTCGGGCGCGGGTTTTGCCGTGCCGGATTTGCCAACGACCCAGTGTTTCCAATATGGCGGCAACCAGCAGCGGTGTAATGAGCAGATTGAGCCATTGCAATAGCGGGCGATGAATGTAGGGTGTCGGGAGAAATGCCAAGCTGATAATGCCGAGCAATGCGCCGATAATGGCGCAGGCGGGCATAAACAGCCATGCTTTGCCGGGGAAGTTTTTCCAGCGTTGGACCACGGCTATACTGAGCAGTTCCGCAAGTGTCTGGATAATGAGTTCCAGCAGAAATTCAAACAGGATTTGCATGGGTTGGCTCCGTTATGTCGGGATGGTTGGTATATGAAAAAACCCGCTGATGCGGGTTTTCAGGAGTGGGGCGGTTCAGGCGGAGGCCATGTTTTCCCGCATACGCACGAGGTAGTCGCGCAGGATTTCGCGTTCGTCTTCGTTGAAGTTTTTCAGCGCCGCTTCTTTCGCTTCGACCGCGATTTCGTGCATATGGTTCATCAGCGGCTGGCTTTTTTCGGTGAGAAAGATGAGGTTGGTGCGGCGGTCTTGCGGGTCCTGGCGCCGGTCCAGCAGCCCTTCCTGTTCGAGTTTGTCAATTTGCCGGGTCAGCGTCATCGGTGCCAAATCCATGTATTCGGCCAGTTTGGTCTGGCTGACGCCTTCGTAGCGCGAGAGGTAGGTGAGCAGCGTCCACTGGGTGCGGGTGATGCCGTAGATGCGCACCCGCCGGTCGTAGTAGCGGTTCATCAGCCGTGTGGTGTCGTGCATGAGGAAGCCAAAGCCGTGGCGCAGGTCGTCCAGGCTGTGATTTTCCGGGATTTTCATGTTTTGCTCTCTTTTGTTTTTGTCGCTTTGCCGCGCGTGCTCTTCCCTGTGCTGCCGGCGGCTTTTTTCGCGGTTGTTTTTGTGGTTTTGCCGCCGGTTTTTTTGGCGGTTTTGCCGGTAGTCGTTCCCCGCTTGGCTTTGCGCGCTTTTGCTTTTTCAAGGAGTTCCAGCGCGGCTTCGAGTTCGAGCGAGGCAGGTTCTATCGTTTTTGGGATAGATGCGTTAATACTACCATTGGTTACATATGGGCCAAAGCGACCGTTCAGTATTTGTAATGTTTCGTCGCCATTTTTGATTTCTTTGATGTATTTTTGGCTGTCGGCTTCTTTTTTGGCGGCGATGAGTTCGAGTGCGCGCTCCAGGGTGACGGTGAGCGGGTCTTCTTCTTTCGGCAGCGAGACGTAGCGTTTGCCGTAGCGGATATAGGGGCCGTAGCGACCAATGCTGGCGCTGATGTCGCCGTCTTCTTCGCTGCTGCCGAGGTGGCGCGGCAGTTTGAACAGTTCCAGCGCCTCGTCAAGGGTGATTTCGTCCATGTTGCGGTCGGCGGGGATGCTGGCGAACTGGGGTTTTTCTTCGTCGTCCTTGCTGCCGATTTGTACGAACGGCCCAAAGCGGCCAAAGCGGACGGTGACGGGTTTGCCGCTTTTGGGGTCGGTACCGAGTTCGCGCGCCTGCATCACTTCTTCGCGCGGGATGTCTTTTTTTTCTTCGATTTGGTTGGAAAATGCACCCCAGAAGTCGCCGAGGAGCGGTTTCCAGGCGCGTTCGCCGCGCGAGACGGCATCGAGGTCGTCTTCGAGGCGGGCGGTGAAGTCGTAATCGACGTAGCGCTCGAAGTGTTTGGTGAGGAAGTCGTTGACGACTTTGCCGATGGTGGTCGGGATGAAGCGGCGGTTTTCTTGTTCGACGTATTCGCGCTCTTGCAGGGTGCTGATGATGCTGGCGTAGGTGGAGGGGCGACCAATGCCGTTGTTTTCGAGTTCTTTGATGAGCGCGGCTTCGGAGTAGCGCGGCGGCGGCTGGGTGAAGTGCTGGTTACCGAGGATGTCCAGCAGTTGCAGGCGGTCGCCCGCTTGCATCGGCGGCAGCAGGCGGTTGTCGTCGTCTTCTTCTTTGTTGTCGTCGCGTTCTTCCTGGTAAACGCTCATGTAGCCGGGGAATTTGATGGTGGAGCCGCTGGCGCGGAACTGGTTTTTGTCGTCGCCCGCGTAGAGGTCGGCGCTGACGTTTTCGAGGATGGCCGATGCCATTTGTGAGGCGACGGCGCGTTTGCGGATGAGTTCGTAGAGTTTTTGTTCGTCGCCGGAAAGGCCAAGGCTTGCCGCATCGCGGCCGCAGTCGGTCGGGCGGATGGCTTCGTGCGCTTCTTGTGCGTTTTTGGATTTGGTTTTGTAGTGGCGCGGGCTGTCCGGCAGGTAGTTGGCACCGTATTGTTGGCCGACCCAGTCGCGGATGGCGGTGATGGCTTCTTGCGCGAGGTTGACCGAGTCGGTGCGCATATAGGTGATGTGGCCTTCTTCGTAGAGGCGCTGGGCGACGCGCATGGTGCGCTGCGCGCCGAAGTGCAGTTTGTTCGCCGCCGCCTGTTGCATGGTGGAGGTGGTAAAGGGCGGTGCGGGGTTGCGTTTGCTGCCTTTTTTGGCGACTTCGGCGACGGTGAGGATGCCTTGTGCGGCGGCTTTGAGCGCGGCGATGGCGGCGTGGGTGTCATCAGCATTGGTGAAGCTGAATTTTTTGGTTTTTTCGCCCGCATAGACGGTGAGTTTGCCGGGAAATTCTTGGCCACCGTGTGATATAGCGGCGGCGATGTCCCAGTATTCTTCGCTGTTGAAGGCCTCTATTTCACGCTCGCGCTCAACAATCATCCGCAGCGCGGGCGACTGCACCCGTCCGGCGGAGAGGCCGGGGCGGACTTTGCGCCACAGGAGCGGCGAGAGGTTGAAGCCGACGAGGTAGTCCAGCGCGCGCCGCGCCTGTTGCGCGTTCACCAAGTCCATTTCGAGGTGGCGCGGGTGGGCGACGGCTTGCTGGATGGCGTTTTTGGTGATTTCGTGGAAAGCGACGCGATAGAGGTTTTTGTTGTCCAGCGCGCCGCGTTCGCGCAGGATTTCGCGCAAATGCCAGGAGATGGCTTCGCCTTCGCGGTCGGGGTCAGTGGCGAGGTAGATGTTTTCGGCGGCTTTGGCGGCTTTGGTGATTTCGTTGACGTGGCGGGCGTTGCGCTCGATGATTTCGTAGTGCATGGCGAAGTCGTCAGCGGTATCGACTGCGCCGTTTTTCGGGATGAGGTCGCGCACGTGCCCGTAGGAGGCCATGACTTCGTAGTCTTTGCCGAGGTATTTGTGCAGGGTTTTGGCTTTGGCCGGGGATTCGACGATGAGGAGGTTTGTGCTCATGGCTGGCTTGCTTTGGGTTGGGTCAGTTGAGGCGCTGGAACATCCCGCCCGGCAATGCGGCGATACGGCCGTCCAGTTCGTACATTATCAGCATGGCGGAAATTTCTGCGGGCGTCAATTGGAGGCGGGCGACGAGGTCATCGACGCGGCAGGGGTCAAAGCCCATCGCGGCCAGCAGCGGATGGGCGTCGTCGTCCGCGTTTGCGGCGACGGGCGGCGGGTTTTCGGCCTGCATTTCGAGGTTGGCGCGTGCCAGCGGGTAGAGCTCTTCGAGGATGTCCTGCGCGGATTCGACCAGTTTCGCCCCTTCTTTGATGAGGCGGTGGCAGCCTTTGGCGAGCGGGTTGTGGATGGAGCCGGGGATGGCGAAGACTTCGCGTCCCTGTTCGGCGGCGAGGTGGGCGGTGATGAGCGAGCCGCTTTGTGCCGAGGCTTCGACGACGAGCACGCCGAGCGAGAGGCCGCTGATGATGCGGTTGCGGCTGGGGAAATTGCCGGGGCGGACACCGGTGCCGATGGGGAAGGTGGAGACGATGGCGCCCTGCGCGCTGATGCGGTGTGCGAGGTCGTGATGGCGGGCGGGGTAAACGCGGTCCAGGCCGGTGCCGACCACGGCGATGGTGTTGCCGCCGCCCTGCAGGGCGCCTTCGTGTGCGGCGCCGTCAATGCCAAGCGCGAGGCCGCTGGTGACGGTAATCCCCGCCTGGGCGAAGGCGTGTGCGAATTGTTGGCAGGTGCGCCGCGCCGGTTCGGTCGCGTTGCGGCTGCCGACGATGGCGATTTGGGTGCTGGTGAGCAGGCGGGCGTCGCCGTGGACGTACAGCAGCGGCGGCGCGTCGGCGATTTGCCGCAGCAGCGGCGGATAGGCGGGGTCATGCAGCGGGATGATGTGCCGCCTGTCGCCCTGCGCCAGCCAGTCCAGGTCGGCATCCACCGCCGCGCTGTCCGCCATCGCCTGCCATTGGCTGATTTTGTCGGCGGCAAGGTTGGGCAGGCGCTTGCGCACTTCCGCCGCCGGGGCATGAAAAAACGCTTCCGGTGAGCCGAAGGCTTCCAGAAGCGCGTGGTAGGTTTTGTTGCCGACGCCCGGCGCACGCAACAGCGCGCACCAGGCTCGCAGGTCAAACGTCATCAGGGTCGGACGAGGCTGTCGGTTTCGTAGATGCTTTCGCTGGAATCCAGCACGAAGCCGATACTGACGTCGTCATAGACGCGGATAATCATCAGGTAGCCGACCTGGCGTCCGGGGACTTGTACCGGCTGGCCCTTCATCTGCCGTGCCGGGCCTTCACGGACGATTTTCCAGATATCGCCCACTTCGGCACCGTTGTCGCGGCCAAAGCTGGTGATGACGGTGTCAAATTCCTTGATGGTCGGGTAGATGTTCGCGCTGCGGATGATGTAGCCGCGTGAACATTGGCCGGACGGCATTTTCGGGAAGTAATTGACCGGGTCTTCGTGCGCGTCAATCGGCAGGATGACGTCTTCTTCGTGCATCGGCTCGACCGCTTCCTGAATGTGCAGCTTGGTGAGATCGGTGCCAACGTCATAGCCAACTACACCCACTTCGCCGATGTAGCGCATTTCGTAGCCAATCGCCGGTGCCTGTTTCTGACCTTTATATTTGGCCTTGTCCACAATCGGCTCGCCGACCGGACGGTAAACGCCGTAAAGCTGTCCTTGCTGCGCATTGTTCATGCCCTTGGCGTAAATTTCCTGCTGCTCGGTCAGGGTGAGGTAATTGCCCGCGTCGCCGAGGACAAACGGCAGGTTCTGGATTTCATTCGGGCGGAGGATGCGGGTCTTCAGCGCGTGTGCCTGAATGACATCACCGGCGATGGAAACCGGACGCGAGCCGAAATTGTCAACGCGCATATGCGGCGAGTAGCGGACAATCGGCAGACCGTCGCGGGTAGTGCGACCGGTATCCACACCGTGATATTCGCCCGCCTCGACAATCGTCACCCGTTTCTGCCCGTTGATGGCGACCACGCTCAGCACGTCGCCCGGATAAATCAGGTGCGGGTTCTTGACCTGCGGGTTGTCGTACCAAATATTGGTCCAGTACCACGGCTGGATGAGGAAGCGCTTGGAAATGCCCCACAGCGTATCGCCCTTCTTCACCACATAGCGCATCGGGTACTGCTGCTGGAAGGCGTCGTCCGTATTGGCGAGCTGGCGCGGGAAACTGCCGTCATTGAGACAGAGCTCGGTGGGACGTTCCTGCTGGTTCAGGAAAGGATCGCGCGGCGAAGAACAGCCTGCCAGCACTACTGCCAGGGCGATGCCCAGACCTGTCAATTGGCTTTTAAACACAATAAATACTCCTGGTTCTAATCTCTCGGTTCCATTTCACCCCGTAAGGGCTGTTCGCGTATAATAGCCGTTTCCTAACCATTTTCATACCAAAAATTCATTTTTCGGTAAAAATAATTCCCGGACGCCCCCATGCCGCTGCTTGACATCCTCATCCATCCCGACCGCTGCCTGCGCAAAACCGCCGAACCCGTCAGCCAATTTACCAACGCACTCAAGATGATAACCGACAATATGTTCGAGACCATGTACGAAGCGCATGGCATTGGGCTGGCGGCAACGCAAGTGAACATTCACCAGCGCATCGTCGTCATGGACGTGCCGCTGCGCCGCGAAAATGACGAAACGGAAACCCCGGACGCGCCCATCCCGCATACCAAACTCATCCTGATCAACCCGGAAATCCTCGCTGCCTCGGAAGAAACCGCGAGCTGGCAGGAAGGCTGCCTGTCGCTGCCGGGACAATTCGCCGACGTGGAGCGCCCGGCAAAAATCCGCTACACCTACTACGACCTCGGCGGCAGCCGTTGCGAAGGCGAGGCGGAAGGCCTCCTGGGCGTCTGCATCCAGCACGAAATCGACCACCTGAACGGCGTCCTCTTTATCGACCACCTCTCGCGACTCAAACGCGAGCGGCTGGAAAAAAAACTCGCCAAATCGCTCTTGCAAAAGGAACGCGACACATGAGCGCCCGCCTCTGGTTTGCCGGAACCCCCGCCTTCGCCGCGCACAGCCTGCAAGCGCTCATCAACAGCAGCGACTACCTGATTGACGGCGTCCTCACCCAACCCGACCGCCCCGCCGGACGCGGGCGCAAACTCACCGCCAGCGCCGTCAAACAAACCGCGCTCACGCACGCTATCCCCGTCGCCCAGCCGGAAAAACTGCACGCCGACGCGCCGCCCTTTCCCGACCTGCCGCGCCCCGACCTCATCATCGTCGCCGCTTACGGCCTGCTGTTGCCGCCGTGGTTTCTCGCCTACCCGCGCCTCGGCTGCCTCAACATCCACGCCTCGCTCCTGCCGCGCTGGCGCGGCGCCGCCCCCATCCAGCGCGCGATAGAGGCGGGCGACGCGGAGACCGGCATCTGCATCATGCAAATGGACCAAGGCCTGGACACCGGCGCGGTGTGGAGCGAAGCGCGCCTGCCGATTAGCGCCGACGACACCGCCGCCAGCCTGCACGACCGCCTGATGACACTCGGCAGCGCCACCCTGCTGCGCACCCTGCCGGACATCCTCGCGCAAAGCCGCCAACCCGTGCCACAAGCGGCAGACGGCATCAGCTACGCGCACAAACTCCACAAAGCCGAAGCGCGCCTTGACTGGCACGAAGCCGTCGCCACCCTTGAGCGCAAAATCCGCGCCTACAACCCGACCCCCATCGCCCACACCACCCTGGACGGCGAGCCGCTGCGCATCCACGCCGCGCGCGTCCTGAACCACAGCCCCGCCGCCGCGCCCGGCACCATCACCGCGCACCACGAAGACGGGCTGGACGTCGCCTGCGCCGACGGCACCCTGCGCATCACCCGCCTGCAACTGCCCGGCAAAACCGCGACCGATGCCGCCGCCCTGCGCCACAGTCGCGACCTCACCGGACAGCAACTCCAATGAAAGCCAGACAAGCCGCGCTGCACACCATCGACGGCGTCATCAACCAGCACCGCACCCTCAACACCCTCCTCGTGCAGGACAAAAACCGCGTCAGCCCGCCCGACCAGGCGCTCTACCAGGCGCTCGTTTACGGCACCCTGCGCCAATACCGGGCGCTATCCGCCCTCTGTGCACAAATGATGGAAAAACCGCCGGCGACGCCCGGCCACCCGCTCGCCATCATCCTCAACCTCGGCCTCTACCAACTCCTGCAAATGAACCTCGGCGACCACGGCGTCATCAACGAAACCGTGAACCTCGCGCCGCACCACCGCCTTGCCCGCGCCAAAGGGCTGATTAACGCCATCCTCCGCCGCATCCAGCGCGAACGCGCCCATTGGCAGAGCGAACTAGAACGCGCCGCCCCCGCCAACCTGCCCGACTGGCTGCGCGGCGCCTACCCCGCCGCAGAGGCGGCGATTGCCGCCAGCAACAGTCGCCAACCGCCGCTGACCCTGCGCCTCAACCACAACCACGACCGCGCCGCCTGGCTCGCCGCCCACCCCGACGTCCGCGCCAACCCGCTGCACCCGCAAGCCATCACCCTCGCCCACGGCGCCAACGTACAACACATCCCCGGCTTCAACGACGGCCAAGTCAGCGTACAGGACGCTGCCGCCCAACACGCCGCCACCCTGCTCGCGCCCAAAAACGGCGAACGCATCCTGGACGCCTGCGCCGCCCCCGGCGGCAAAACCGGACACCTGCTCGAACTCGCGCCGACGGCAAACGTCCTCGCCCTTGACCACGACGGCGAACGCCTCGCGCGCGTCAAAGAAAACCTCGACCGCCTCGGCCTGCGCGCGACCCTCAAAACGGCAGACGCCGCCGACACCGCCGCGTGGTGGGACGGCACACCGTTTGACGCCATCCTGCTTGACGCCCCGTGCAGCGGCAGCGGCGTACTGCGCCGCCACCCGGACATCGCCTGGCTGCGCACCGCCGCCGACCTCAAACGCCTCGCCGCCACCCAACGCCAACTGCTCGAACGCCTCTGGCCAACCCTCAAACCCGGTGGCCGCCTGCTCTACACCACCTGCACCATCCTGCCGCACGAAAACCAAAACAACATCCGCGCCTTCCTTGCCGCACACCCGGACGCCCGCCTGCAAACCCTCGCCCTGCCCGCCTGCACCGACACCGGCTACGGCAGCCTGCACCTGCCGGACGACGACGGTGACGGCTTCTACTACGCCCTGCTGCACAAAAGCCCCGCATGAGCACCCACCACCGCAACGCCCACCGATTTAGCTCCCTCCCCCCGTGGGGGAGGGTTGGGGAGGGGGCAGCGTCCGCAAAACACCCGCCGTTCGACCCCCTCCCCCTGTGGGGGAGGGCAGCAAACACCCCGCGTCAGCGACAAACACCATTTACATACACCTGAGCGCTCTACCTGTATGTAAACCCAACCACACACCCACAAACATGACCGCCACCAGCCACACACACGGCGAAGAACGTCGCTACCATTACGGCAACCATCGCCAAAACACCCGCCGATCGGCTCCCTCCCCTGCAGGGCGAAGCCCGCAGCGGGGGAGGGTTGGGGAGGGGGTGAGCGATATTGCCCAAGAGCCCAAATGGCGATTTTTCACGTTTGCTGCCCCCACTCCTGCCCTCCCCCATGGAGGGAGGGGGCATATCGGCGGATTTCTATTCTTCAGTTCACTACACAAATTACGTCAAACAGGTTTATTTCAAATTTATTCCACTATACATACACCTGAGCGCTCCACCTGTATGTAAACCAGACCGCACACACTCACAAACATGACCGCCACCACCCGCCACCTGAACGCCCGCCGCACCGGCATCATCCTCATCTGCAGCATCTTCGCGCTGCTCACCCTGATCAGCATCCACCGCTTTGGCCAGGCGGCAATGAGCGGCCTGCCGCTCGAAAAAAGCCACCTCGTCCTCATCAACCTCACCATTGCCGGCCTCGGCATCTTGAGCCTCATCACCCTGTGGCAAATCATCCGCAGCGCCCGCAACCACCGCCGCAAAAAAAAAAGCAGCCTCGGCTTCTACTACGGCTGGCGCATCTTCACCACCGCCATCATCCCCGCCGCCATCATCGCCGCCTTCAGCTGGCAATACCTCACCTACGACCTCGGCAAAGTCTTCAACACCCGCATCAACAACGCCCTCGACAACGCGCTGCAACTGACCCGCACCGCCATCGCCATCCGCACCGGACAGGCGCTCGAACAAACCCGCATCCTGCGTCAGGCAATGGGCGACATGAACCAGGCCAAACTCATCGCCAACATCGAGCCATTACGCCGCCAGACCGGCGCGCTGGAGCTGGCCGTCTTTGACCTGCAAGGCACCATCGTCGCCTACAGCAGCGTCGATACCGGCAAACTCATCATCGAAGCGCCGAGCACCGCCGCCATGCTCAACGCCACCGACGAACAAGAGCACTTCGAATACGGCGAAAACAACGGCGAATACACCATCACCGTCCTCACCATCATCCACAAACCCGAAAACACCTTCTACCTGCAAGCCATCTACACCATGCCGGAGGCATTCAACAGCCAGGCCGAAAACGTGCGCGAACAATACCGCCAGCACCAAAACTACAACGCGCTGCAACCGCGCATCCGCGCCAACATCATCCTCGTCTTCTCCACCACCATCCTCCTCACCGCGCTCATCATCATCTGGCTGGCCGCCCACTTCAGCGAACGCCTGAGCCACCCGCTGCGCACCCTGAGCCGTGCCGCCTCCAACATCGCCGAAGGCAACTACCACGCGCGCATCACCGAACTGCCGCACAACGAACTCGGCATCCTTGGCCGCCAATTCAACCACATGAGCCAAAACCTCGAAGAAGCGCGCGAGACCAACGACCGCGTGCAGCGCCTCCTCGTCGAACAAAAAGCACGGCTCGAAACCATCATGGACAACATCACCGGCGGCGTCCTCACCCTGGACGGTGGCGGGCGGCTACAAAGCTGGAACCAGAACGCGGGCAAAATCCTCGACCTGCCGCTGGCGCGCCTGCACAAAACCAGCCTGCCCGAAGCCGACAAACCCAGCGAAAACAGCTACCAGGAACTGATGCAGGCACTATTGCCCTACATCACCGCCAACCAGGAAAACTGGCAACAAGAAATCACCCTGAACCGCCACGGCGCGCGCAAAATCCTCATGTGCCACGGCAGCCGCCTGCCGGACACCAACAAACGCGGGCGCAACGGCCACGTCATCGTCATTGACGACATCACCGAATTCCTGCACGCACAGCGCAACGCCGCCTGGGAAGAAGTCGCCAAACGCCTCGCCCACGAAATCAAAAACCCGCTCACCCCCATCCGCCTGCAAAGCGAACGACTACAAAACCGCCTCGCCGACAAACTTGCCGACGAAAAAGACCAACAAATCCTTGCCAAAGCGACCGGCACCATCATCGACCAAGTCGAAGCCATGCAACAAATCGTCGCCGACTTCAGCCAAATCGCCAAACCGCTGGAAACCCGGCGGCAAAACCTCCAGCTCAACCCGCTCCTGCGACAAATCGCCGAACTCTACCGCGAACAACACCTCGAACTCGACCTGCAAGAGCCGCTGGGCGACATCAGCGCCGACCCCGTCCACCTGCGGCAAATCCTCATCAACCTGATGAAAAACGCCATCGAAGCCACCCAAAACCAAGACAACCCGCAAATCCGCTGGCGCACCCGCCAACAACAAGACAACCTCACCCTCGACATCGAAGACAACGGCCCCGGCTTTGCCGACCTCAACAAAGACCCGTTTGAGCCCTACGTCACCAACAAACCCAAAGGCACCGGCCTCGGCCTTGCCATCGTCAAAAAAATCGTGCACGAACACGACGGCACCATCAGCGCCGGCCACAGCCGCGACCTCGGTGGCGCCAAAATCACCATCACCCTGCCCATCACCACGAGCCAAACCCCATGAATGACAACCCGAACACCCGCACCGAAATCCTCATCATCGACGACGAAACCGGCATCCTCGACACCCTGACCGACATCCTCGGCGACGAAGGCTACACCACCCACACCGCCGCCAACGCCGAAGAAGCGCGACAACAAAACCTGCAACACAAACCCCAACTCATCCTGCTCGACATCTGGATGCCCGACACCGACGGCATCAGCCTGCTGCGCGAATGGCAAAACAGCGGCGCGCTGCAATGCCCGGTGGTCATCATGAGCGGCCACGGCACCATCGAAACCGCCGTAGAAGCGACCAAACTCGGCGCCTACGACTTCCTCGAAAAACCGCTGTCCAGCGCCAAACTCCTCCTCACCGTACAGCGGGCGCTACAAACCCACAACCTGCAAACCCAAAACGCCGCGCTCAAAGCCAAAATCAACCCGCCCGCCGAACTCATCGGCAAAAGCAGCCAAACCCAAGAGTTGCGCCGCCAGGCGGAGCACCTCGCCGACCAGAACATCCCGCTGCTCATCCACGGCAACGCGGGCACCGGCAAACAACACCTGGCGCGCCACATCCACCAAAAAAGCGCACGCCGCGACGCGCCCTTCATCAACACCAACCTCGCCGCCATTGACAGCAACGACATCCCTGCCATCCTGCTCGGCACCCACAAACGTCCCGGCCTCATCGCCCAGGCGGGCAACGGCACGTTGTACCTCGACGAAATCGGCAACCTGCGCGAAGACATCCAGACCACCCTGCAACACCTGCTGGAGCACCACGAATACTATCCCGGTGACAGCAGCGGCGCGCAGACCAGCGAGGCGCGCATCATCGCCGCGACCCGCCTGCCGCTGAACATCCTCAAAGAACGCCTGACACCCGGCCTCTACGACCACATCACCATCGCCACCATCGGCATCGCCCCGCTCGAACAACACAGCGAAGACGTCCCCGAACTGCTTGACTACTACAGCCAACAATACGCCGACAACGAACAACTGCCCTACCGCCACTTCAGCGTCGCCGCGCAAAACCTCTTGCGCCAGCACAACTGGAGCGCGGGCAACATCCGCGAACTGAAAAACCTGGTGCAGCGCCTCTTAATCAACAGCGACGAACCCGAAATCAGCGCGGACGAAGCCAAAGCGGCACTACTGCCGGGCGAACACAACAACCCGGACAACCTCTGGTCACAAATCATCCCGAAAGACATGACTCTCAGAGACGCGCGCGAAGTCTTTGAGCGCCAATACCTGCTCGAATACTTCCGCGACTGCGACGGCAACATCGCCAAACTCGCCAGCAAAGTAGGGATGGACCGCACCAACCTCTACCGCAAACTGCGCAGCCTCGGCATCGACCCGACGCACAAGCCCAAATAACCCACACTAACCCTCGGAAACCCCATGCCAAAACAGATCTTTATCCCCGCCTTGGTGCTTGCCGCATTCACCCTCACCGCCTGCGACCAGACGAAAACCGGCGCTGGCAAACCCGCCGCCAGCACGACACAAAGCGCGCCTGCCCTTGTTGGCACCTACCAGGGCGTACTGCCCTGCGCCAGTTGCGCCGGCATTGAAACCACCCTTGTCCTCAACGCCGACGGCAGCTATCGTCTGACCACGCTATTCCTCGAAGTACCGGACGCCAAACCGGAAAGCGTGAACGGCCATTACAAACAAAGCGATGACAAAACCCTGATTCGCCTGGATGAGAACGGCGACAACTACACCTACGCCATCGGCGACAACCAGCTTGAAATGCGTGATAGCGACGGAAGCAACGGCGGCCGCAGCGAAGAAGAAAACGCCAACTATCGCCTGAAAAAACAACAGACTGATTCCTGAACCCTGCCGGGGACGGTCTATCATTCAGCTGCAAACGGGAAAATGTAAAAAACTGCGTAGCGATTGCATCCAGAACGAATGGTAAACATCCCCTGCATTGTGCCCGTACAAAAGGGCACGCAAAAAGGCGGCATTTGCCGCCTTTTTGCTGTCAGGACGTGCCTTCAGCCGGTATAAACGGGCAATTTGCCCATCATGTTCAGGATGTGCAGCACGGCGACGGCGATACCGAAGCAGAAGACGAACCACACCATGAACATCCCGCCTGGCACGGTAAAGCCTTCATGACCACGGCGGCGGGATTCGCGCACGAGGAGCGCGGGCATGATGCACGTCCAGATGGTCGCCACCGCGCCCGCGTAGCCGATGGCGATAAGGAAGCCGGTGGGGAAGGCGAGCGACAGCACCAGCGGCGGCAGGAAGGTGGCGAGCCAGGATTTTGTCCGCCCGACGGCGTCATTTTTGAATTTGAAGAAGTCGGCGAGGAAATCGAAAACGCCGAGACCGACGCCGATGAATGAGGAGAGAATCGCCGCCATCGCAAAGGCGCGGATGGCGTGATTAACGTTTTCGGAATGAATCACGCTACTCAGCGCGGGCAGCAGCACATCCAAATCGCCGCCTGCCTTGATGACCGGCGCGAACTGTTCGCGCGGCAGGTTGCCGAATATGCTGACAATCCAGACGATATAAAACACCAGCGTAATCAGCGTACCGCCGAGAATGGCGCGTGAGGCCTTGCGCTCTTCGCCGTAATAGGCGCGCATGGAAGCGGCGGAATGGTGATAGCCAAAGGAAGCGAGTGCCACCGGAAACATCGCCAGCGCATACGGGGCATAGGAAGGATGCTTGCTACCGCTATCAAACAGCATCGGCAGGTTAATATTCTTCGCCAATCCAAAAATGCTGAAGATAAAACTCAACGCCATAAAAATAATCAGCACTACGGAAATACGATCGACCGCGCGGGTGGAATGCCAGACGAATGCGCCGAAGACAATGACAAACAGAATGGAAGACAATTTGCTGTTCAGCCCAATCAGCGGCGGCAAAATCATGCCTGCCGTTGTAATGTAAGCATAAAGAAGGATGCCGCCGACGAAATAAACGGCGATATTGTTGATGGTATTGGCGCCGCTGCCAAACATATCGTGGGTGACGGTATCGAAGGAAACGCGGATGTCATAGCGTTTGTAGGCTTCAAGCAGCATCCAGCCGGAAAGGGTCATGACCATCATCGTGACCAGCATGGCAAGACACGTCCACAATGTCCACGCGCCCGCACCGGCGCTCGGCAAACCGAGCATTCCCGCGCCAACGCAGACGCTGGCGATAATAGACCTCTTGCGAAAATATTCATCCCATTGCATTAATCAGCCCCGCAATCAGATT
>ERZ772924.158-NODE-158-length-32280-cov-16.600341_pt1 | contig 32280 bp, 26 predicted proteins | sample MGYA00512116_ERZ772924 | MGnify/ENA primary metagenome ERZ772924 (study PRJEB29015, sample SAMEA2737920) | human oral metagenome | biome: human oral; feature: human-associated habitat; material: dental | place: China | collected 2134 ...
CCGCCTGCCGAACTGCCTAATGAGCAGGATTTACGGGCGGTCTTGGCGTACAACATGCGGCTTTTCCGCGTGAATAAAGGCTGGTCTCAGGAAGAGCTGGCGCGGCAATGCGGTTTGGACAGGACTTATGTATCGGCTGTGGAGCGCAAACGCTGGAACATTGCGTTGTCGAATATTGAAAAAATGGCGACGGCTTTGGGCGTAGCGGCGTATCAGTTGCTGCTGCCGCCGCAGGAGCTGCTAAACCTGATGACCAATCCCTCTGATGCCCAACAGAGGTCGTCTGAAAACGATATTTGACCGCCGAATCATCCGCCCCCTCTCCCCACTACTTGAAAGAATAAAAAATGTCTGCAAACCTGTCTTCAGCATTGGAAACCTTCAAACAGCAACGCACTGCCGCCGAAGCGCATTATTTGAAAGCCAACCGCGTGTCGGTATTTTTCAGGGAATACGCGGCAGCAGTCGAAACCTTGTTGGCGGCATTGTGGGCAGAGCATTTTCCAAACAGCGCGTTATGCCTGATGGCGACCGGCGGCTTCGGACGCGGCGAGCTGTATCCTTATTCTGATTTAGATTTGGCAGTCGTGTCGCCTAAAACCGTTTCAGACGACCTTCAGGAAAAAATTTCGGCTTTCGTGCAGGCTTTATGGGATATGAAACTTTCGCCGTCGGTCAAAAGCGGCAGCGTTGACGAACTGTGCGAAAGCGTGCGCGATGATATTACGGGGGACACGGCGTTTTTAGAGGCTCGTTTTTTGTTCGGCAACCGCCAAACAGCGGACGAGTTGACGGAAAAAATGAACGCGCAACGCAATGTAGCCGCGTTTATCGAAGCAAAGCTGGTGGAGATGGAACACCGCCATGCCAAATCGCAAGGTTCGGGCGCGGTATTGGAGCCGAACATCAAAAGCTGTCCCGGTGGTCTGCGCGATATCCATACCCTGCTTTGGATAGCGAAGGCGCAAGGCTTGGCGGCCAACCTGCCTGCGCTGGTCAAACAAGGCATTCTGACGCGCACCGAAGCCGGCATGCTTTCACACGGCTACCGCCGCCTCGCCCACATCCGCATCCATCTGCATTTAAACGCAAAACGCGCCGAAGACCGCCTGCTGTTCGATTTGCAGCCGCAAGTCGCCGAAAGCATGGGCTATAAAGGCTTGAACCTCCGCCGCCAAAGCGAAGAACTGATGCGCGTGTTTTACCGCGCGATTAAAACCGTCAAACAATTGAGCGGCATCCTCACGCCCATGCTGCAAAGCCGCGTTTCCTCCACGCCGATGCGCGTTACCCTGCGGATTGACGACGACTACATCCAAGTGAACAACCAAATCGCCGCGCGGCACACCGATATTTTTTTCAGACGACCCGAACACATTTTCAAAATCGTCGAAATCATGCAGCAGCGCAACGACATTACCGCGCTCGAACCGCAAACCCTGCGCGCCTGGTGGGGCGCGACGCGTAAAATCAACCGCAGCTTCTACCAAAATCCCGAAAACCGCCGCCGCTTCGCCGGCTTTTTCCGCCGCGGCAACGGACTGACCCAAACCCTGCGCTTTCTCAACCTCTACGGCGTGTTGGGCCGCTACCTGCCCGCGTGGGAAAAAATCGTCGGCCTGCTCCAGCATGACCTGTTCCACATCTATCCTGTGGACGACCACATCCTCGCCGTCGTCCGCAACGTTCGCCGCCTTGCCCTAGACATGCACAGCCACGAGCTGCCCTACGCCTCCGCACTGATGCAGTCCTTTGAAAAACAAGACATCCTCTATCTCGCCGCCTTCTTCCACGACATCGCCAAAGGACGCGGCGGCGACCATGCCATACAAGGCATCGCAGACGCACGCCAATTTGCCGCCGACCACTTCCTGACCGAAGAAGAAAGCAACCTGCTCGCCTGGCTGGTCGAAAACCACCTGCTCATGTCCACCGTCGCCCAAAAAGAAGACATCCAAGACCCCGACGTACTCGATGCCTTCTGCAAACGCGTACAAACCCACGAACGCCTCAGCGCACTCTACCTCCTGACCATTTCCGACATACGCGGCACCAATCCCAAACTGTGGAACGCATGGCGCGCCAGCCTGCTGGAAAGCCTGTTTCACGCCGCCGGACGCTACCTCGCAGGCAACGGCGGCAATCCGCACGCCCTCTTCGGCCGCCGCCAGCAAGAAGCCGCCGAATTGCTTACCCGCGCCGCCGTCCCCGAAAAACAGCAGAAAAAACTATGGAACACGCTCGGTTCCGCCTACTTCGCCCGCCATCAGTCCCGCGAAATCCTGTGGCACGCCGCCAACCTCGTACACGACTTTGAAACCCCCATCGTCCGCAGCCGCATCCTGTTCAAAAGCGACAGCTTTCAAGTCATGGTCTTCATGCCCAACGGCCCGCGCCTGTTCGCCCGCCTCTGCCGCATCTTCAGCCGCCACGGCTTCGACATTCTCGCCGCCCGCGCCTTTATCACCGAACACGACTACATCCTCGACACCTTCATCGTGCAAATTCCCTCGCAGCACGCCCCCGAAGACTACCCCGACATCCAAAGCGCGCTCGAAGCCGAACTCAACAGCTTTATCCACGGACACACCGTTGCCGAAACCCAAAGCCGCAGCCGCCGTATCAGCCGCCGCAGCCGCTACATGCCGATTGCGCCCAGCATCACCATCACCCCCGAAGAAGACTACCCCGACTGGTACTCCGTCGAAATCACCGCCGTCAACCGCCCCTTTCTGCTCGCCGACATGGCGGAAGTCTTCTTCGCCCACAACGTCAGCCTGCGCTACGCCAAAATTTCCACGCTGGACGAACGCGTCGAAGACAGCTTCATCGTCTTCAGCCCCGATTTGAAAAACCCGAAAACGCAGTCGTCGTTGAAACAGGCTTTGTTGGAACAATTGTCGGTGTGATGGTTGGATTTAGAGGAAAAGTATGAGGTCGTCTGAAAATCAGCTCAAATAATGTTGCCAGCCTTTTTGACATAAATTATCAGGGTCTTCCCAATATTGCTCGTCTAAGTCCTCAAGGAGATTTTCACTTTCCAAACTGAGATATTTCGGAATATCCCATGTTTCCTTTAAAACTTTTCCTTCTTTTTGCACTCTCTGCACCTCAGACGTAACTGTCTCGAGTGCCTGGCGTATCAAGGCTGCACTACGATTGGCCTTCATTTTTTCTAAAATATCGCAGGTCGTTTCGGCGGCAGAAAAGCCCCAATTACATAAAAACTGGAGCATGCCTCCGTTGTAAATATCGGCTTCCACGCGCCAAATGTAAACCAATTCTTGCTCTTGTTTATCCAAACGGTCGAAATTTCCATCGTATTTATCGAACAAACGGTCAACAGTTTGTTGCAACAGTGATTCAAAAATTTCTACTTGATCTTGTTCGTTCATCATTTTTCCCAATAGATACAGCCGGATTACAAAAGGTCGTCTGAAAACCTGTTTCCCGTTTTCAGACGACCTTCTGCTTACTTCATTTTCTTTAAGCCAACAATTCCCGCCAGCGTTTCACTTGGAAGCGGACTTGCTCCGGCGCGGTTCCGCCCAAGTGGTTGCGCGCGTTCAAGCTGCCTTCGGGTGTCAGTACGCCGTACACGTCGTCTGAAATCAGGTTGCTGAATCCTTGCAGGACTTCGAGCGGCAGTTCGCTCAAATCAACGCCCGCTTGGTCGGCATGGCGCACGGCTTGGGCGACGACTTCGTGGCTGTCGCGGAAAGGCATGCCTTTTTTCACCAAGTAATCCGCCAAATCGGTGGCGGTGGCGAAGCCCTGCATCACGGCGGCGCGCATATTGTCGGGTTTGACGGTCACGCCGCGCATCATGTCGGCGTAAATCCGCAGCGTGTCGATGAGCGTGTCGGCGGTGTCAAACAGCGGTTCTTTGTCTTCCTGATTGTCTTTGTTGTACGCCAAAGGCTGCGATTTCATCAGGGTAATCAAGCCGATAAGGTGTCCGATAACACGACCGGATTTGCCGCGCACGAGTTCGGGCACGTCGGGATTTTTCTTTTGCGGCATGATGGACGAACCCGTACAGAAACGGTCGGCGATGTCGATAAAGCCGAAACGCGGACTCATCCACAAAATCAATTCTTCAGACAGGCGGCTCAGGTGGATCATAATCAACGATGCGGCGGCGGTGAACTCAATGGCAAAATCGCGGTCGGATACGGCATCGAGCGAGTTTTGGCAGATTTGTTCGAAACCCAACGATTCGGCGGTGATTTCGCGCTGAATCGGATAAGTCGTACCGGCAAGGGCGGCAGCACCGAGCGGCATACGGTTGACGCGTTTGCGACAGTCGGTCATGCGTTCGAAATCGCGTCCGAGCATTTCGACGTAGGCAAGCATGTGGTGTCCGAAACTGACGGGCTGGGCGACTTGCAGATGGGTAAAACCGGGCATGACGGTTTCGGCATTTTGTTCCGCCAAATCGACTAAGGCCGTCTGAAGGCTTCGAATCAGGTCTTGGATGACGGTAATCTGGTCGCGCAGCCACAGGCGGATGTCGGTGGCGACTTGGTCGTTGCGGCTGCGGCCGGTGTGCAGGCGTTTGCCCGCATCGCCGATTTTGTCGGTAAGGCGGCGTTCGATGTTCATGTGGACGTCTTCCAAATCCAGCGACCATTCGACTTTGCCGGCTTCGATTTCTGCCAAAATCTCGGCCATACCCTGACGGATAGCATCCAAGTCGGATGCGGGTAACACGCCGGATTGGCACAACATCTCGGCATGGGCGAGTGAGCCTTGGATGTCCCATTGTGCCAAACGTTTGTCGAATTCGATGGAGCCGGTGTATTTTTTTACCAGTTCGGATACCGGCTCGTTGAATCTTCCCGACCATGTTTTGTTGCTATTCATATATAATCCACAGTTTACGTTGGTTAATGATAATAAAGAAATGGGTATTATACGTCAAATGGGCAGCTGGTTTGCAGTTCCCGATATGCGCAATTTGGGTACGACGATCAGGATAGTCGCATTCGGTATAATTGCAGCGTTGATGCTGCCTTTGGTGTCCGGCGACGGTGGTTCGTATTTCGATAAAGTTTTGAAGGAGCTTGAATGGATTGCCCCGGTTATTCTGATAAACGGATTGGTCGGCTGTTTTACAGACCGTTTTTTAGTCAGGTACAGTCATGGCGTGTTGATTAAAATCATTGCCTGCATGGCCCAGTTTTTTATTGTCGATTACATATTCCTGGGCACGCGGGGTGAGTTTGTCAGGCATTTGGTGCTGTATGGGACGGGATTGCTCTTCATGATGTATGTTGAGGCCAACCGTTTGCGCGCGTTGTCTCCCGCAGTATCGGAAGCCCGATTAACGGCCTTAACGGCGCGTATCCGGCCGCATTTTCTGTTTAACAGCCTCAATGCCGCCATCAGCCTGATACGTTTGCGGCCTTATGATGCCGAAACCCTGCTGGAGAACTTGGCCAACCTGTTCCGCGCCCAGTTGCGCGACGGCGGCCAGTACAGCACGTTGGGGCAGGAAATCGAATGGGCGCAGGAGTATATCGCCATCGAGCAAATCCGTATGGGGCACCGCAGGGTTCAGGTGGAGTGGCATCACGATGCGCCGGATGATGCGGAAACTCCGCAGCTGCTGTTGCAGCCGTTGTTGGAGAATGCGGTTTTCCACGGCGTGGAAACCACCCACAGGCCGGGCAATATTGTGGTTCAAACCGCTTTGCAGGGGCATTGGCTGTATATCCGCATTGAAAACCCCTTTACACCGCATGAAAATATGGAGAATACGCAAAAAGTCCACCGCAGTAATTCTATGGCCTTAAAGAATTTGAAAGAACGTTTGGACATTATGTATGACAATGATGCCCAGCTGAAATTGGAAGCATTGGATGAATTGGGCATTTACCGCGTCGATATCCGCTTGCCTTACCGCAGCAAGGAAAAAGAAACGGAATACCAAACCTTGTTCGGCGGCGATTAACGCCGTTGATAAAGCGTATGGCTGCCATACGCGAAAACTATTGTTTAATCCTGGGGCTTGAAATCGGCGGTCTTTCCCCATATTCTGTGCGCCGTATCATTCACAACTGAAAAGAAAAGGATAAATCATGAGCAGCGAATTGATTGTGCATACCAGTGATGCCGATTTCGAACGCGATGTTTTACAGTCTGACGTTCCCGTATTGCTGGACTTTTGGGCACCTTGGTGTGGACCGTGCAAAATGATTGCACCGATTTTGGACGAAGTGGCTGCCGAATTTGAAGGCCGTCTGAAAGTGGTTAAAATCAATATTGACGAAAATGAGCAAACCCCCGCCAAATTCGGCGTTCGCGGTATTCCGACTTTGATGGTGTTCAAAAACGGCCAAAACGTGGCAACCAAAGTGGGCGCGCTGGCCAAAGGCCAATTGACCGCTTTTGTTAATGCCTCCATCGCCTAAGCGGGTTTTTATTCATTTGAAACAAAACGGTATGCCGAACAGCATACCGTTTTTCGTTGTGCGCCGTGTTGATGGCGGCAAATCGGTTAGGAATGCCGCCATGTTTTTCAGACGGCCTATTTCAAAATATTGACACGGCGGATGATGACGGGTTTGACCGGGACATTTTGATGAATGGCCTGATCGGTAGTGGAAACTTTGCCGATATTGCGCACGACGTCCATACCGCCGATGACTTTGCCGAATACGGCATAGCCGTAGCCTTGGGGCGATTGGTCTTTATGGTTTAAAAATCCGTTGTCGGCCAAGTTGATAAAGAATTGGCTGGTGGCGGAATGCGGGTTGCCGGTGCGCGCCATGGCGATGGTGCCTGCCGTGTTTTTCAGGCCGTTCCCCGCTTCGTTGCTGATGGCTTTATCGGTGCTTTTTTGTGCCAGGTCGGCCGTAAAGCCGCCGCCCTGAATCATGAAACCGTCTATCACGCGGTGGAAGACGGTATTGTTATAAAAGCCTTTTTCGGCATAGCGGACAAAGTTGGCCACTGTTTTCGGCGCGCGCTGTTCATCCAGGCTGAGTTTGATGGTGCCGTAGTTGGTCTCTATCTCGGCCAAGGTTTCGGCTTGGGCGGTCAGGCCGGAAACGGCAAAAGCGGCGGCCAGCAGCAGTTTGGCGGTTTTATTCATAAAATGACTCCCGTGTGAAAAAGGTGCAATCATGCGCGATTTTTTTGTGAGGAAGGGTAAGCGGCGGTTAAAACCTGTTTGAGGCCGTCTGAAAATAGGGAAACGGCAAAAAGCCGGGTTTCAGAAAAGCCAACGTGCAGCAGAAGTCCGAAAGCAGCCTGAAAGTCGGCTATACTGCAAACCCTTATCCGTAAACAAGGAAACAAAACGTGGCGGTGAAGAATTACTGGCACATGCAGATGCATCCGACAGCCGAACCGGCGGATTTCGGCTGCCATATCGATTGGATTTTGGAACACCGGAGCTTTATCGGCATGGGCGAATGGGAAGGCGGGCGCGATACGATTAACACATTTGTCAATGAGATGGCGGTAAACGACATTGTCGCCATCAAGCGCGGAGGCAAACTGGTGGCTTTGGTTCAAGTAATCGGCGATGCTTATTTCGTCCCGCGCGAAAGCGATGCCGACCCGCGTACGCAATGGATGGAAAACCGCCGTCCTGTCCGCGTATTGGACTGGGCAATCAACGGCGAAACCCTGCCGCAACGGATGGGTACGTTAAACCGCTGTGCCAACCAACAGGCGGAGACCACAAAGATTATCCGAAACTGGCACGCGCGCGTGAACGAATCGTTGAAAAAACGCGGAATCCCTATCGAAGTCTGACCGGTCTTGATGTCGCAGCCTGTAGGGTGGGGAACCGAATTGCCGTTGGAGCGGGATTGTTATGGGCATACTGAGCACTTTCATTGCAGCACTTTTTTCCACATCAGAACCTAAAATTGCCGAAATCCGACACACGACGGAGTACGGCGGTTTGCTGCAAATCCGGATTGCGGCAGATAATAATCGGCCATGCGGCAGCATACACATGACGCCGGAGAGATTGGATTACATTATTACTTGCGGCCGATACGCAGGCAAAGCCCTGATGCCGCATCATGACATCATATTGAACCATACCGGACAGCAGCTTGTCGCGCACTACCGTTCAAACGGAAAAATATTGTTCAAAATCAACTGTTCTGCCGACGAATGCAGAAAAATATCGGCCTTTCTGCCCGAAACGGCAGAGGATGGGCGGATGGAGATTGGAAAGGAAAGCCCGCATCCGCCCCGCAGTCATCCGTCAGACAAATAACGGCCAACCAACTTATAATGCCCAATTTCCGGGTATGGCCGTTTCATGCGGCCTGCCGCTGTCCGATACACACCTGAAAGCCACAATATGCTTATCCTGCTTGATCAAGACAACGTACTTGCCGATTTTGAAAGCGGCTTCCGCCGGCATTGGCGCAACCGCTTTGGCGAAGACGCGCCGATAGAAGGCAAAGAACATCTCTTTTATATCCGCGACCGCCTGCCCGAGCACCTGCAAGCATATGCGGCCGAACTTTACGGCACAGTCGGTTTTTTCGAGAGCCTGCCGCCCGTCTCAGGCGCGGTGGAAGCCGCCCGCGCGCTCTTGGCCGCCGGGCACGACGTGCGCATCTGTACCGCGCCGGTAAACCAATACCGTTACTGTGCCGGCGAAAAAATTGCTTGGGTGGAGCAGCATTTGGGCACGGAATGGACACGGCGCGTCATCATCGCCAAAGACAAAACCTGGGTGCGCGGCGACATCCTTATCGACGACAAACCCAATATCGAGGGCACATTGCCGCCCCTATGGCAGCACCGTCTTTACGATGCGCCGCACAACCGCCATCTTGATGTGCCCCGCATCGTATGGACACAGCCGGACACTTGGGCGGATTTGCTGGCCGGTTGATGCCGCTTTTGTGCGGATGGCCGATATGGCGGATTTGCCGGGGTTGGGTTGGTATTTGATTGATTTTGTTTCGATTGAAAGATTACCCATATGCCGAGAGGCCGTCTGAAAGGGTTTCAGACGGCCTCTTGCTGCATTCTGCCTATTTGTTTTTCCTGCGTTTCGATTTGGCGGGCGGGTGGTGTTGTTCCAGCCATTCGAACGCCGTTTTTGCGGTTTGCTGTTCGGCGGCACGGCGGCTGTGCGCTTCTGCGGTGGTGATGAAGCCGAGTTCGCCCAAGTCGCAGGAAACGGTAAAGCGGGCGGTGTAGCCTTCGCCTTCTTGGTGTTCGATGCGGTATTTGGGCAGTGCGAGGCGGCGTGCCTGCAGTGCTTCCTGCAACATGGTTTTGGCATCTTTGCCTTCGTTATCGAAGCTGATGTTGCCGACCCGGCGGGCAAACAGGTGGCGGACGACTTGTTCGGCGGCGTTGAAATCCGTGTCGAAGCTGACGGCGGCAAACATGGCTTCCATGGCGTCGGAGAGGATGGAAGGCCGTCTGAAACCGCCGCTTTTGAGTTCGCCGTTGCCCAACAGCAGGGCATCGCCGACTTTGAGTTCCGTTGCGATTTCGGCCAGTGTGTCTTGATTGACGAGGTTGGCGCGCAGGCGGGACAGGCGGCCTTCGGGCAGGTTGGGGAAGGTGTCGTAGAGCATTTTGGCTATGGTGTAGTTCAAGATGGCGTCGCCGACAAATTCGAAGCGTTCGTTATGGCGGGAGGAGTAGCTGCGGTGCGTGAGGGCGCGGATCAGCAGTTCGGGCTGTTTGAATCGGTATTGCAGTTTTTGTTGGATGTGCTGCAATGCGGCGGTATGCAGTTTCGGGTTCATTTCGGTATCCGTCGGGAGGCCCGAATGCTTTTCCATACTCGGCAGGAATACGGAAAAGGATTGGGACGGTTTGCGGCATCAGAGGCCGTCTGAAAAGGCGGTATTGTAACGGATTTGTATGCGGATGTGCCAAAGAGGGGCCGTCTGAAAAGCCTTAATCGGTTTCAGACGGCCTTTTGTGCGGCTGTGGTTTAGAAGTTCAGCCGCAGTCCGGTGCGCAGGGAGCGTCCGGGAAGCGGGGCAAGATATTTGAGGGTGGAGTTGTGCGGCCGTGCTTCGACGTTGCCTAAGTTGCGTGCATCGGCAAACCACTCGAGTGTGAGGTCTTTCGGCAGTTTGCGGGTGTAGGAGAGATAGGCGTCCCATATGTTGTAGCCGCCGAGGTTGGGCTCTTCATATATGGCGCGGCCGCGACGTTTTTGTGCGGTGTAGCGCGTCAGGCTGCTGCCGAGCAGCCAGTTGCCTTTGCTCCATTCCAAGCCGATGCCGTAGCGAGAGGTAGGCATGGCGGGCATGTATTTGCCTTGGTTGTGGGAGCGGACGCATTTGGCCCATTTTTCGTGATTCCTCATGTCTTCCCTATCACAGGAAGGGCGTTCAGCCGGGTAGTTTTTGACCAGGTCGGCAAAAAGTCGGGCTTCCAAGCTGCCTGCGCGTTTGAGGTCGAAGAGGTGGGTAAACTCAATCTCGAAACCTCGGATTTTGGTATCCCCTTGTTGCCAGTAGCGTATCGGCATCCATTCCGCGCTTACGCCGCTGTCGTTGAGGTAGATGTAGTTGTCGAAGGCCGTGTGGTAGTAGGCTGCCTTCAAGGTGCTGTTTTTCCATTTGAATTCGTTGGACAGTTCCCAGGTTTTCGCGGTTTCTTTTTTCAGGTCGGTATTGCCGCTTTCGTTGGCAAAGGTGGCGAAATGGAGGTTGCCTGCAAACAGTTCGTTGATTTCGGGCGCGCGCTGCGAGCGGTTGTGGCGGATGCCGATGCGCCAGACTTCGAAGGGTTTCCATGACAGGGCTGCCTGGTTGCTGTTGAGGCTGAAACGGTATTGTCGGTTTTCGCGCGATCCGCCATAGTTGCGCGACGGCCTGAAGCCGCTGAAATCGGGGGTGTGCCCGACGCGGCCGAACCGGCTGCCGATTTCGGCTTCCCAGTTGCGGTAGGTGAGTTTTTCCAGGGCGAATAGGCCGTAGGACTGTGTTTTGGTGTCGGGCATGAAGCGGTCCGCCCCTTCTCCGCCGGTACGGCGTTTTTTCCAATCTGCGCCGATGCTGCCGCGTATCAGGCTGCCGATTTTGTGGTTGAGTTCGACGCGCAGTTGCGTGCTGCGGCTGTCTATGCTGCTGACGAAGTGGTCGGCAAGCAGTTCGCGGTTTTCGGCATCGGTGTAGGCTAGCTGGGTTTTGATGTTGTCCAGCCAGGCGGTGTCGGGACGGTATTGGGCTTCCGCCGTCCAGCGGGTTTGGTCGGCGGAGATGTTGGTCGGTAATGCGCCGTTCAGGCGGCTTCGGGTGTTGAGGAAGGAGTAACCGGGCATACCGTAGTTTGTCAGGTAGCGGCTTACGCCTATGCCCGCATAACCCTGGCTGCCGATGTAGCTGGCGCCGGTGGAAAAGTTACGGGTATGTTGGTGGCTGTTGGTCAGTTTGCCGTGTTCGTTGGGTGTGATGTGGGTGATGCTTTTGACGGTTTGGCTTCTGCCGCTGGTGATGCTCGGATCATATAGCGGGTTTTCCGCCCAGTTTCCCCATCCGGGCCGATCCGTTCTGTAAATGTCGGCGTAATCCAGCCCCATCATATCGCGCCATGCTTCGCCGCGGTCAAGGTAATTCTGCATGACATAACGGTAGTAGCCTTTATTGAAGATGTGGTTATACCGCACTTCGAATTGGCAGGCCGAACCATAAGGAAAGTAATGCCTCTCTCCGACAGAGGTGAAACAGGCATCGGCTTTGCTGTTGCCCGGAATGCGGTAGTGGGAGATTTTGCTGTTGATGCCGTCTATATGCCAGGCTATGCGCCCGATTTTCCCGTTTACGGACAACAATTCGGTGTGCGGCGTGTTGTACCCGCCGCTGATTTCCGCTTTGCCCGTCCAGTTTTTTTCAGGTAGTTCGTCCGGGATTTGTCCGGTTTCTACGTTTACCGCGCCGCCGATGGCGTTGCCGCCGTAAAGTACCGCGGTGGATGATTTATGTACGGTGATTTTATCGGCCATAAAGGGATGGACGGCGGTAGGTAGGTTGCCGCCGAAGGCTGCCGTATCCGAAATGCCTAAGCCGTTTTCCATCAGTTTCACCCGTGTACCGCCAAGGCTGCGGATTTGCGGTGTGCCGTTGCCCGGACCGAAGCTGCTGTTTTGTACGCCACTGATTCTTTCTACTGTCTGTCCCAGCGAGGTGCTGCGGGCGGATTTCAATTTTTGTCCGTCCAGAATGTCCAGCGAATCTTTGCTTCCGCTGTCCAAGCGGCTGCCGCTTTGCGCCGGCCGTTTGCCGGATACGGTTACTTCGGGAAGTTCCCCGGTTTGCACATCTTCGGCATATGAGAGCGCAGGAAAGGCGGCAATGGTGAGAAGTACGGGTAATTTGATTTTATTTGAAGGGTTCATACTTTTACTAATGCTATAATCTATCAATAACAGTTATATTATATCATTTGTTGAAAAAAAATGTTAATGGGGAAGTAAAAAATATTTCTCTGCAGATGAAAAGAGAGGCCGTCTGAAAACACGGTTGGATGCTTTCAGACGGCCTCTATCGTTGATTTGGCAAATAACTTTACAGACAGTGATTATCTAATTGTATGAATTTACGAGTAAATAAATTTTTAATTGCGTGTGCTTACGGGAAGTGGTTTGCTGTTTGACATGACAGGCGCACACATTTCCGATAAATGGCTAGGCACTTTATCCTTATCGTTAATCTAGCAATAAAGAGTCGTCGGATATTTGTTCGCCACGCGTCTGTTCAAACAGGTCGAGCAGGTCGGGAACGTCCATGCCCGCGCGTTTTTCCCCGCCGACATCCAGGACGACGCGGCCTTGGTGCAGCATGACGGTGCGGCTGCCGTGGTCGAGCGCCTGACGCATGGAATGGGTAACCATCATGGCGGTCAGTTTGTTGTCGGCGACGATTTGTTCCGTCAGTTCCATCACGAAGGCCGCGGTTTTGGGGTCGAGTGCGGCAGTGTGTTCGTCCAGCAACAGGATTTTGCTGGGTTGCAGGCTGGCCATCAGCAGGCTGACGGCTTGGCGTTGGCCGCCGGAGAGCAGGCCGATGCGGTCTGTGAGGCGGTTTTCGAGGCCGAGTTTGAGCAGGGCGAGTTTTTCGCGGAAGAGTTCGCGGTTTTGGCGGTTCAGGGCGAAACCCAGCCCGCGTTTGCGGCCGCGGGAGTAGGCCAGCGCCATGTTTTCTTCGATGCTGAGTGCTTCGCAGGTGCCGGCAAGCGGGTCTTGGAAGACGCGGGCGACGAGGTGGGCACGTTTGTGGGCGGGCAGGCGGGTAACGTCGCGGCCGTCGATGTGTATGCTGCCGCTGTCCACCATCAGGTCGCCGCTGACGGCGTTGAGGAAGGTGGATTTGCCCGCGCCGTTGCTGCCGATGACGGTAACGAATTCGCCGTCTCTGATGTGCAGGCTCATGCCGCGCATGGCGGGGTTTTCGATGGCTGTGCCGGGGTTGAAGGTTACTTTCAGGTTGTCGGCGCGCATCATGGTGTCGGTTTCCTTTTCAGACGGCGTTTGACGGCCGGCAGTTGCAGGGCGAATACGACCAGTACGGCGGTAATCAGGTTCAGGTCGGTGGGGCGCACGCCTATGCTTTGCAGTTGTTCGTTGCCGAGTGCGAAGGCAATCATCAGGCGATAGACGATAGAGCCGAGGACGGCGGACAGGGTGATGAGGAAGATGCGTTTTGCCGGCAGCAGGTTTTCGCCGATGATGACGGCGGCCAGGCCGATGACGATGGTGCCGATGCCGCTGCTCATGTCGGCGCTGCCGCTGGTTTGGGCGAACAGTGCGCCGCCCAAGGCGATGAGGGCGTTGGAGAGGGCCATGCCGAGGACGATCATTTTAGAGGTGGGCACGCCCTGGGCGCGCGCCATGCGGGCGTTAATGCCGGTGGCGCGTACGGCCAGGCCGGTTTTGGTGTTGAAGAACCAGTCGAGCAGGAGTTTTGCGGCGATGACGAAAAACAGGACAATGAGCGGCTGAATCCAGAATTGGTTGGAAAAATCGGGTGCGGTAAAGGGGGAGAAGACGCTGGGTGTGTCGATGAGGGGCAGGTTGGGCGTGCCGCCGGTAATGCGCAGGTTGAGCGAATAGAGGGCGACCATGACCAGGATGCTGGCCAAAAGGGGCAGGATGTTCAGTGAGACGTGCAGCCAGGCGGTAACGGTGCCGGCGGCCGCTCCGGCCAATGCGCCAAGCAGGCAGGCCAGCCAGGGATTTACGCCTGCTCCGACGGAGACGGCGAAAACGACTGCGCCGAGCGGGAAGCTGCCGTCGGCGGTTAGGTCGGGGAAGTCGAGGATGCGGAAGGAAATCAAAACGCCCAAGGCGACTAATGCGTAAATCAGGCCGGTTTCGATGCCGCCGAAAAAGGCGATCAAGGTCATTGCTGCGGTGTTTCTTTCTGGTTGTTTCCGATGTGGCCGGTATGGCGGGACGGCTGTTGGCAGTGGCTGGATTGGGGGCGGGATGCGTTGTGCTGCCCCGCCCCGATTCAAGTTTTACCCGTTATGCGGATTCGGCCACTTACGTTTTCAGACGGCCTTTTTTCGGGAGGCCGTCTGAAAGCGGTGTGGCCGGATATTTTGCAGGAGGGTTTATTCTTTAACTTCTTTGGCTTCTTTCAGCAGCTCTTCCGGCAGGGTGATGCCCAGCGCGGCAGCGTGTTTTTTGCTGAGGTAGAGGTCGAGCTGGTCGAGTTTTTCAGACGGCATGTCGCCCGGTTTGCCGCCTTTCAGAACGGCTGCGGCGAGCTTGCCTGCTTTTTGGCCCGTGCCGAAGGAGTCCATGCCCAAGGCGGCAACCGCGCCGCGCGTTACCGAGTCGGCATCGGAGGCGATCAGGGGGATTTTCAGTTCCATCGAGGCTTTATACATGGATTCGTAAGAGGAGACGACGTTGTTGTCGAGCGAGGTGAAAATTACGTCGGCTTTGCCGCCCAGGCTGCGTGCGGCGGTCAATACGTCGGCCGAACGTTGTGCGGGCGCGGCGATTACTTGGATGTTTTGTTCGGCGGCTTTGGCTTTCAGGCGTTCGAGCACGGTGGTGGAATTGACTTCGGCGGGGCTGTAGACGTAGCCGATGGTTTTCAGGTTGGGCACCAGTTTTTTCATCAGGTCGATTTGAGGGCCGACGGGCAGTTCGTCGGATACGCCGGTGATGTTGGTGTGCGAGGGTTCGAGCGAGGGCACGAGTTTGGCACCGACGGGGTCGGTTACGGCGGTGTAGATGAGGGGGATGTTTTTAGTGGCGGCGGCGACTGCCTGTGCGCTCGGAGTGGTGATGGCGATGATGGCGTCGGGGTCGGCACCGGCGAATTTTTTTGCGATTTGGGCGGCGTTGGCGGTGCTGCCTTGCGCGCTTTGGAAGTCTACGGTGAGGTTTTTGCCTTCTTCAAAGCCTTCGGCTTTCAGGCCGTCCAGAACGCCTGCGCGGATGGTGTCGAGCGCGGGGTGGTCGGCGATGGCGGTGATGGCGATTTTTTTCTGTTCCGCCGCGGAGGCCGCCGGTGCGGAAGCGGTTTGGCCGTTGTCGGCCTGTTTGTCGGCCGGCGTGCAGGCGGCGAGGATGGCGGCGGCAATGATGCCGAATATGGAGCTGGTGTATGCGGTGCGCGGGGTCATGGTCGGTTTTCTTTCGCTGAAAGGGTTAAATTATAGCGGGTTTTGTATGTTTTTGTAATGACGGCAGGCGTTTTGCCTGCCGTTTGCCGGATGTGTCTTTTCAGACGGCCTCTGTGCCGTTTTTGCTGCCGCCGGATGTTTCCTGCGGGTTTTCCAGTTTGGCCAGCCGGGCTTCGAGTTCGGCCAGTTTGGTACGGGTCTTGATGAGGACTTGCTGCTGGATGTCGAATTCTTCGCGGGTAACCAGATCCATTTTGTTAAACGCGCTGCCGAGCATGGCTTTGACGTTTTTTTCCATATCTTTGGCCGGGCTGTTGGCGATGGTTTCGCCGATTTTGGCGGATACTTCTTCTAAGATTTTCGAACCGAACATGGCTGTTTCCTTCTTTAAACTGAACAGGGCGGATGACGCGGCATTGTATAGGCAAACAGGCCGTCTGAAAAGTTTGCGCTACAGCCATTCGGCCAGTGAGGCGGTGGGGATGTCCCACGACCAGATGCCGTTGCGGCCGCCGGAATCGAGTCCGCGCAGGAAGAGGTAGCGGATGCGAACGGTGCGGGGCATCTGTCCGCGCTGTTTGAGGTGGCGGGCGGCGGCAAGGGCATAAATCCAGGCTTGGAGGTAGTAGTGGTGGTCGGCGACGGCTTGGTCGAGGGTGGATTGGGTGTAGTCGTCGGTGTCCATGCCCAGGTGGTTGGATTTGTAGTCGATGATGCAGGCCGTGCCGTCGGGTAGCAGGCAGGTCAGGTCGATGAAGCCATTGAGGAAGCCTTGCAGGGTGGGGAAGTCCAGCCGTTCTGCGGCGGCGGTGCAGGCTTCGGGCAGGCCTGCGGCGGCCAGATGGTTTTTCAGACGGCCTAATTCCAAACGATCGAAGTGCATGACGAAGCCCATTTCCGCTTTGCGGCGGGCGGCGGGGAGGGCTGAGAGGGTGGTGCCGCCGTGCAGCGGCGCGGCGGCGGTTTGGTCGGCCATGAGGCAGACGGCATCCAGCCATTCGGTTTCGATGCCGTGTTTTTCCAATATGGCGGCGATGTTTTCGCGCTGTTGTCCGGCGGGGCGGGCGAAGTCGTGTTTTTCGAGGATTTCGTGCAGGCAGATGCCGGCGGACGCGCCGCGGGGAAAGTGGAAGATGTCGCGCGGGGCGTTGTCCGTGTCGGGAGGCGGCAAAAGGCTGCCGGCGGACAGTTCGGCCGGGTCGAGCGCGGGTTGCAGTCCGTCGTCGTCATCGGGCCGGGCCGGGCCGTGGCCGAGGTGGCGGGTGAGGCCGGTAAAGCTGGTGTGGCGGATGAAGCTGAAACGGCGCGGCGGGTAAACGGCGGCGCGGTATTCGGTGCCGCTGCGGCGGCGGGTTTGCACGGCTGCCGAAAGGGGTGCGCCTTCCTGCCATTCGATGCCTTCGGGGGCGGCGTTTATCCAGCGCAGCCAGTTGCGGCGCAGCATTTCGGTTTGGTTTTCTTTCTCGGCTTCGTAGGCTTGGCGGGTTTTCAGACGGCCGTCTGAAGGCAGGCCTTCGAGCAGGTAGGCAAAGGTGTTGCGCGGGGTACTGCTGCAGCGGGCGGCATAGATGACGAGTTGTTCTTCGGCGCGGGTGAGGGCGACGTAGAGCAGGCGCAGGCGTTCGCCCAGGTCTTCGTCGTCGAGCTGTTCGCGGTCGGCTTCGTCGAGCTGGCTGTCGGCAAGCAGTTCGCTGCCGTTTTCGCGGTGGAGGATGTGCCATGCTTCGTTTTTCTTTTCGGCGGTATCCCAGGAGAACGGGCAGAAGACGAAGGGATATTGCAGGCCTTTGGAGGCATGGATGGTTACGATTTTGACCAGTGCCTCGTCGCTTTCCAGCCGTAGGACGGCGTTTTCGTTTTGGGGCGGGTCTTGGATTTTGGCCAGCAGCCATTGGTGCAGCGCGGCGGGGGTGTGGCTGTTTTCGTTTTCGTCGGCCAAAAGTTCGGCCAGCTGCCAGAAGTTGGTCAGGGTGCGTCCGCCGTCTGCGGCCAGCAGGCGGCCTTCGATGCCGTAGCGGCAGGCGAAGGCGGTCAGGGCGGCATAGATGCCCTGCCGCTGCCAAATTTGCAGGAAATCTTCGGCGGCGGAGATGTATCCAGACAGCAGGGCTTCGTCGCGGTTAAGGGCATGGAGTTGTTCGGCGGTTTGGCCGAACAGGATGCCGGCGAGGATGAAGCGCAGGGGTTCGGTGCGGCGCGGTTCGAGCCAGAAGCCGAGCAGTGCTGCTAGGGCTTTGGCTTCTTCGCCGGCAAATACGGATTCGCGCTCTATCGATACGCTGGGGATGCCGCGTGCGGCCAGTGTGCGCTTTATCATCGCGCCTTGGTTGTGGCTGTGTACCAAAACGGCGATTTGGCCGGCTTCCACGGGGGTGTTTTTGTAATTCAGACGGCCTTCCGCCGCTTGGTTGATCAGGGCGGCGATTTCGTCGGCGCAGTATTCGGCTGCGCGGCTGCGGAGGGTTTCTTTGTTGGGGTCGGGTTCGCCGCCGTCGTTCAGCCAGCGGATTTTCAATGCCGCCTGAGGCGGGGTGAGGCGGCTTGTCCCACGCGGGGCGGTAACAGCCGGGTAGCCGATGTGTTCGAGGACGAAGGGGCGTTCTTTCTGTTGGAACAGGCGGCCGATGTTGTCGATGAGCAGGCTGTGGCTGCGGTAGTTGTGCGCGAGGGTGTAATGGACGGGGGTGTCGGCGGCGGCTTGGAGGTAGGCGTAGATGTCCGCGCCGCGAAAGCCGTAAATCGCCTGTTTGGGGTCGCCGACGAGGAAGAGCGGGTTGCCGTGGGCGGCAAAGGTGCGGCGGAAGATTTCGTATTGCAGCGGGTCGGTGTCTTGGAATTCGTCTATCAGGGCGACGCGCCAGTTTTGCGAGACGGCTTCGGCGAGTTTGTCTTGGTGCGCGCCGGCGGTGAGGGCGTGGTAAACGTCGAGCAGCAGGTCGTCGGGACTGCGTTCCTGCCGCGTCGCCCGCTGTTCGGCGGCGGTGCGGCGGACGTATTGCAGGCAGTCGAGCTGCAGGGCGATAAGTGCCTGTTGTTCGGCATCGAGCAGGGCGGATGCTGCGGTTCGGACTTTGTGCAGGAAGGACAGTGCGGCCAGGTCGGCTTCGGGGGCGGTGTGGCCTTTTTTGACGGCGGCGGTCAGGTAGTCGGCGGAAAAAACGCTTTCCCCGTTGGTGTTGCCTAGGTTTGTTTCCAACCATTTTGCGGGCATCGCCGTTTGTTGCAGCAGTTTTTCCAGTTCGGCCAGTTTGGCTTCGTAGGTGGTTTTGCGGAATTTATTGCCGTTCAACGTGGGATGCACCCGCCAGAACAGGTCTTTCAGTTCGGGGAAACGCTGTTGCAGTTCCGCCCAAACCGCCTGTGCCCGCTCCGTTTCGACGGCCAAATCGGTTTGAGGCCGTCTGAAAAGCAGGTCGGGGCGGCCGAGGTAGCGGGAAAACTGTTGCAATACCTGGTCGGGCGTGAGGTCGGCATGAAAGGCGAGGCGGGCGTTTTGCGCGTCGTGCGACACGTTTTGCCGCCAGAAATCCTGCGCGTAGGTGTTCAACTCACGCTTGTCGTTGTCGTCGGCGGAGGAGGTTTCAAACGGCACTTGACAGAGGAAGGCGTAGTCGCCCAGCAGGCGTTGGCAGAAGCCGTGGATGGTGTAGATGGCGGCGTTGTCGAACTGCGACAGCGCGGCTTTCAGGCGCAGTTCCAGCCGTTCGGGCGTTTCCTGCCGCGCCGCCTGTTCGAGCAGGCCGCGCATGAAATCGTCGGCTTCTTCGTCCATTTTGTCGCCGCGTATCCGGCGGAAGGCTTCGTCCAAACGGCCGCGCAGGCGGGTTTTCAGTTCGGCGGTGGCGGCTTTGGTGAAGGTAACCACCAGCACTTTGTCCACAGGCAGCTTTTCCAGCAGGATCAGGCGGGCGAAGAGGGCGGCGATGCCGTAGGTTTTGCCGGTGCCGGCGGAGGCTTCGATTAAGGCGGTGCCTTGTACGGGGACGGTCAGCGGGTCGAACGGGAGGATGCTGCGGGACATGGCGGCGGGTCGGAAGTGTGGAAAACGCGCATTATAGCAAGGCGGCCGTCTGAAACGTTGCGGCGGTGGGTTGTGCTTGTGGTTTTTCCGCCGCCTTTCGCGCTAAAATGCCGCTTTTTTTCAGACGGCCTTTGCTATGAGCGATACTCCGAACTACATCACGCCCGCAGGCTGGCGCAGCTTGAAAGACGAGTTGTACCAGTTGGTCAATAAAGAACGGCCCGAAATCGTGCAGATTGTGAACTGGGCGGCTTCCAACGGCGACCGCAGCGAAAACGGCGATTATCTTTACGGCAAACGGCGGATGCGCGAAATCGACCGCCGCATCCGCTTTCTCACCAAGCGTTTGGAGGCGGCGCAGGTCGTCGATCCGGAAACGCGCGAGGCCACCGACCAAATCTTTTTCGGCGCAACCGTAACCCTGCTGCGCGGCAACGGCAGCGAGCAGACGGTAAAAATCGTCGGCATAGACGAAATCGACACCGCGCAAAACAAAATTTCCTGGATTTCCCCGCTGGCGCGCTGCCTGATTAAGGCGCGGGAGGGCGACGAAGTGTCGCTGAACACGCCGGAGGGGCGCGAGGACATCGAAATCCTCGAAGTGGCCTATGTCAGAATCGATTGAGTCCGCCCGTGGCGGGATAAGCAAACAGAGCCGGAAAATATCCGGCTCTGTTTGTGTTTCGGCTTGTCGGTTTTACTGTTTGACTTCACGGTCTTTGAGGTCGATTGAAAAATCACGGCCGTTTTGCCGAACTCTGGCGGACGTGCCGTATTGTTCGATAAACGGCTCCGCCTCCTGATAGCGGAACGGGATGCGGGTTTTGCCCGACAAATCGATGTAGCCCCAAAGCTTTCCCTTTTTTACCGGTATCAGCAGTTCTCGGTTTCTCGGAAACCTTTCCCCCGGTTTGTCGGCGGCATCCTAATATTGCGGCGGGATAATAATTTTTCCGTCCAATTCGGCATAGCCGTAAAGGCCGTTTTTCCGAATCAGCATCACGGCGTCGTCGTAGCAGCCGACTTTGTCGAAGCGGGCGGCGACGTCGGGGTCGGGTTTGACGCAGATGGAGGGCATGGCGATGGCGGCGGCGGGCAGGGCGGCGGCCGCTAAAAAGGCGGCGGAAAACAGGGCGGCGGTTTTCTTGTTCATATCGGCTTTTCTTGTGCGGTTCGGGCGGGAATGGGGCGGAAAATGTTTTCAGACGGCCTCTCCGGGCGGGGAGGCCGTCTGAAAAACGGTTCAGCGGGTCAGCAGGGTCAGGGCTTCGCGGTATTTTTCCACGGTTTTGGCGATGACGTCGGCCGGAACGCGTGGGGCGGGGGCCTGTTTGTTCCAACCGCTTTGCTCCAGCCAGTCGCGGACGAACTGTTTGTCGAACGAAGGCGGGTTGGTGCCGACCCGGTATTGGTCTGCCGGCCAGAAGCGGCTGGAGTCGGGGGTCAGCACTTCGTCCATCAGGGTCAGCGTGCCGTTTTCGTTGAGGCCGAATTCGAATTTGGTGTCGCAGATGATGATGCCGCGCGATTTGGCGTATTCGGCCGCTTCGGTGTACAGGCGGACGGCTTTGTCGCGCACTTCTTCCGCCAGCTCTTTGCCGATGATGTTTCGGCATTCTTCGAAGCTGATGTTTTCGTCGTGGTCGCCGACGGCGGCCTTGGTGGACGGGGTGAAGATGACTTCGGGCAGCTGCTGGGCTTCCTGCAGGCCGGAAGGAAGCGGGATGCCGCATACCGCGCCGGTTTGCCGGTAGTCTTTCCAGCCGCTGCCGGCCAGGTAGCCGCGCACGATGGCTTCCACTTTGACGGGGGTCAGTTTTTTGGCGACGACGGCGCGTTTTTCCAGTGCCTGCGCCTGCTCGTGCGGCAATACGTCGTAAACGGTGTCGCCCGTGAAGTGGTTGGGCATGATGTGGGCGAGTTTGCCGAACCAGAAATTAGAGATGGCGGTGAGGATTTCGCCTTTGCCGGGAATGGGATCGTCGAGGATGACGTCGAAGGCGGAGAGGCGGTCGGATGCGACCATCAGCATACGTTTATCGTCGATTTCGTATAAGTCGCGTACTTTGCCGGAATAGATTTTTTTCAAACCGATGTGGGTCATGGCCGGGTTTCCTGTGGGTTGAAAGGGTGTGGAAAGGGGCGCATTGTACTCCAAACGGCGTGTTTTGCAGCAGGAGGCCGTCTGAAAAAACGTGTGCGGCCAGGATTTTATGCAACGGTTTTTTCAGACGGCCTTCAATTGGGGAGGTGAAGGTGCAGCCTTGCGGCGGCGGAATGTTTTCAGACGGCCTTTAAAGTTTGTTTTTAAAACAGCCATTGCGAGAGGCTGTAAATCAAGAGGCCGGCCAGGCCGCCGACAAGGGTGCCGTTGATGCGGATGTATTGCAGGTCGCGGCCGAGGCCGAGTTCCAGTTTGTCGGTGATTTCTTCGCCGTTCCAGCGTTTGACCTGTTCGGCGACGAAGGCGGCGGCACGGCCTTTGTTGCTGCCCAATAGTTCGCGGGCGAGCAGGGCGAGGCGGATGTCGGCGCGGCGCATGAGGCGGGGGTTGTGTTCGATTTGCGCCGGGATGCGGTCGAGCAGTTTTTCTATTTGCGCGCGTATGCGCGAGCTTTCCGCCGCCGTGTCGCGCCGCGTCCATTCGGTCAGGCTTTGCCACAGTTGCGCGAGGCTGCGCTGTAGGGCGGGGGAGGCGGCGAGTTGCACCTTGCCCGCTTCGAGGCGGCGGTGCCAGCTTGCGGAGTGGCGCAGTTCGCCGATCATGCGGGTGTATTGGCGGTCGAACATTTGCCGCAGGGCGTGGTCGGGCTGTGCGGCGGCATCGGCCAGGCAGCCGTCCGCCCAATCCAGCACTTTGGCCGCCACCCAGTCGTCCACGCGGCCGACGAGGGCGGATTTGAGGGAGGCTTTGAGTTTGTCCCAGCTGCCGGGCGAACCGCTGTCGATTTTGGCCGCCCATTCGCGCAGGTTTTGTTCCAGCAGCACGCGGGTGCTTTCGCTTTGCAGCCATGTACGCGTGTGGCCGAGCAGGGCGAGGAACAGGCTTTCGTGCATGTCGCGGTTTTTCAGCAGTTCCATGCCGTCGGCCAACGTGCCGCCGATTTTGCCGCCGTCGTATTGTTCGGCCAGCAGTTTGGCGGCAAAGCGGGCGGCCTGTTCGGGCGGCATGGTTTGCAGCAGGTCGGGCAGGCGGGCGCATAAAGGGGGCAGCCAGATACGACGGACGGCGGGGTCGGCCAGGCGGCGCAGTAGTTTTTCCGTCGGCGCGGCGCGGTAAACGCGCAGGGCGACCGGCCGTTCGCGCAGGAAGTTGTATTCGATGAAGCGGCCGAGTTCGTCGGCAATACGGTTTTGATTGCGCGGCAGGATGGCGGTGTGAGGGACGGGCAGTCCGAGGGGCCGTCTGAAAAGGGCGGTAACGGCAAACCAGTCGGCCAGCCCGCCTATCATGGCGGCTTCCGAGAAGGCTTTGAGGTAGGCCAGTTGGGGATAACGGTGCAGGAAGGCGGCGGAAAGGCAGAACAGTGCGGCGGCGGCCAGAAGCAGGGCGGTGGCGAGGCGGCGGCTTTTTTTCAGGTGCAGCCGTGCGGCTTGGGTGTGTGCGGCGGCGGAAAGGGTTTGCATGGCGGTTCCTTATGCTTATTTTTTGTGCAGTTTGTTTTTTGCCTGTCTCCCGAAAGGCTTAGGGGGTTTATCCACATTTTCTATACAGGGCGGCAAACAGCGGCTGTGGGTTTTGTCGCCCGCACGGTTTGTTCAGGCCGTCTGAAAAAGGTGTTTGCCGTTGTGGTGCGGATGTTTTAAGTTTGCCTGTTTTTTAGGCATTTTATTTTTCCGACGGCGTTTGAAGGGTTTATCCTGCTTATCCACATTTTCTATACAGGGCGGTAAACAAGGCTTGTGGACGGCCTTTGCACGGCGGTTTTCAGACGGCCTCGCCAGCCGGCTTTTCCAGCCAAATCATGCTGACCATCCGGCCGGTTTGGCCGTCGCGGCGGTAGGAGAAAAAGGTGTCGCGTTCCAATACGGTGCAGTGCGTGCCGCCGTAAATCAGGTTTACGCCTTCGCGGCGCAGGATTTGCCGTGCGAGGGTGTAGATGTCGGCCAGATATTTGCCGCCGCCTATGCCTTCAAAGGCGTTTTCAGCGGCGGAATGCAGGCGGCAGAAGGCCTCGCGCACGTCTTCTCCGACCTCGAAAGCATCGGGGCCGATGGCGGGGCCGAGGTAGGCCATGATTTCGCCGGGATCGGCCTGCATCGCGGCCACCGTGTTTTGCAGGATGCCGCCTGCCAGGCCGCGCCAGCCCGCATGGGCGGCGGCCACCACCGTGCCCGCGCGGTCGCAAAGCAAAACGGGCAGGCAGTCTGCCGTCATCACCGCGCAAGCCGCCGTGCCCGTGCGGTCGAATGACGCGTCGGCTTCGGGCGTGCTGCCGGGCACGTCTGTGGCGGGCAGCACGATGCTGCTGTGGGTTTGATTTAGGTAGGCGGGCGGCACGGGTACGGCGGCCTGCACGATTTCGCGGTTGCGCGCGACGTTTTCCGGTCGGTCGCCGACATGGCCGCCGACATTCAGGGAAGCATAGGGGGCTTGGCTCACCCCGCCGTTTCGGGTGCTGACCAATGTTTTCACGTTGGCGGGTGCCGGCCATTCCGCCTGAAAAAACGGCAGGCCGTCTGAAACGAGGTTGAGGGTTTGACTGATGGTTTTCACGGTGGTTCCTTCATTGTCCTTGAAAAGGCGGAGTGTGTTTTCAGACGGCCTATCATACCCGATTTCCCGCCGCGGCGAGATGTTGGCTATAATGCCGCCCTTTCACATCCGGATTCAGACAAATCACATGAACAGCAGCCGTTTTAATTCCACCGGTCCCAAAATCGGTCTGAGCGTACGCCTGGCCGAAACCCAAGCCGAAATCGAAGCCGCGCAACGCCTGCGCTACCGCGTGTTTGCCGAAGAATTGGGTGCGGACATCCCGAACACCGACGGGCGCGACATCGACCCCTACGACGAGCACTGCCACCACCTCCTCGCCTTCGACGACGCCACGGGCGAAGTCATCGGCTGCTACCGGCTGATTACCGAAGAAACCGCCAAAAAAGTCGACGGCTGGTACAGCGAACACGAATTCGACCTCTCGCCGCTGAAAGACATCCTGCCGCAAACCGTCGAACTCGGCCGCGCCTGCACCCATCCCGACTACCGCAACGGCGGCCTCGTCATGCTCCTGTGGACGGGCTTGGTCAAATTCATGAAAGACGAAAACCTGCGCTTCATGATAGGCTGCGGCAGCATCGAAATGCACGACGGCGGCAGCGACGCGGCAGCGCTTTACCACAGCCTGAAAGAAAAATACCTCGCGCCGGAACAATGGTGCGTCAAACCGCTCAATCCCCTTAAATGGAACGAAATCACGCCGTCTGAAAACCCGTCCGTGCCGCCTTTGATTAAAGGATATTTGAAAGCCGGCGCGTGGTTTTGCGGCGAACCCTGCGTGGACGAAGCCTTCAACTGCGCGGATGTCTTAATCATGATGGACATCACGCAACTGAGCGACCGCTACCTGCAAAAATTCGCCCCGAAAGTCTGAAACAGCCGACAAAAGGCCGTCTGAAAACCTTTCAGACGGCCTCCTGTCCTTATAATCATAAAAAAGCCCGATACATGGATCAAATACGCTTCATATACCGCCTGTTCTGCATAGGCGGCTGCCTGCTTTACGGCATGGCCGAAATGTTCTTCCTCTTCCCGTTTTACAGCAAAAAACGCAAATTGCGCGCCATACAGATATGGTCTTTGCGCGTCCTCGCCTCATGCGGCATGAAACTGAAAACCTACGGCAGCCCCCCCTCCGAGGAACACGGCCAAATGCTGATCTGCAACCACATTTCATGGCTGGACATCATGGCCGTAAACGCCGCCTTCCCCGGCCGCTTCGTCGCCAAAGACGACGTGGCCAAATGGCCGGTTATCGGCTACCTCGCCACACAGGCGCAAACCGTTTACGTCGCCCGCAACAAAGGCACCGAAGGCAACAGCGAAAAAATCCGCCGCGTTACCGAAGCCCTGCAAAACGGCGACACCGTAACCCTCTTTCCGGAAGGAACCAGCACCGAAGGCCGCAGCATCCTCCCCTTTAAAACCAGCTTTTTTCAGGCGGCCTATGAAGCAGGCGTCCCCCTGCTGCCCGTCCTCTGCCGCTATCCCAACCCCGACGGCAGCAGCCCGAACCCCCATGCCGCCTACTACGGCGACATCAGCCTGTGGCAGTCCATCCGCGCCATTATTTCCCAACCGCAAAGCACGGTAGAACTGCACTTCCTCGAGCCGGTCGCCGCCACCGAAACCAGACAGGAAACCGCCCGCGCCATCCATGCTTTGTTAAGTCAGAAACAGCAGGATTTAGGCTGATTCAATAGCAGATTCAAACATTCTCCCGTAATGGATAAAAAACGGCATGAGTTAAAGCTCATGCCGTTTTTTTATCCCCAATTGTTGCAAAATATTAACAGAAAAAAGCAGATGTTTTTTTATTCCAAAAAAATGTTTTTTACACCGCTGAAGAAAAAGCAAAACGGCTCAATACAATAGAGAATACATCACATTCTACAAGTGATAAAGAAGTGTGAAATTAAAGCGGAAAGGTGTAAAGAATAATTTGCATTAACAAATCCCATCGCCGATAATCCGCCTCCGATAAGAAAACCATTATCAATCCAATTATTACTTCGTATCCCAACCGTCCGGCAAACAATATGCCGGATGCACGTCATCCTCAAAGGAAACAAAATAATATGAAGCACAACAAAATGACGCCGATAGCCTTGTCCGTAGGGCTTCTGTTCTGCTGCGCCGCCCATGCGGCCGACAGCGTCGAACCGGTGGAAAAATCAGACGCGCTGAAACAAGTAACGGTAAAAGGCCGCCGCAACGCGCCTATTGCAACCGAACGTGTCAATGCCGACGCTATTCAGGAGCAAATGATCCGCGACAACAAAGACCTGGTGCGCTATTCGCCCGATGTCGGTGTGGCCGACCAAGGCCGCCACCAAAAAGGCTTTGCCATACGCGGCGTGGAAGACAACCGCGTCGGTATCAGCATTGACGGTGTGGCTCTGCCCGATTCGGAAGAAAACTCACTCTACAAACGCTATGGCAACCTGAATACTTCGCGCCAAAGCATTGACCCCGAACTTGCCCGCACTATTGAAATCGTCAAAGGTGCAGATTCGTTCAATCAAGGCAGCGGAAATTTAGGGGGGGGGGTTAATTACCGCACACTTACCGCCGCCGACATCGTGCAGCCCGATAACAAGTTGGGTTTTCTGCTGCGCAGCGGCTACGCCAGCAAAAACCGCGAATGGGTCAATACCGTCGGTACGGGTTATCAGGGAGAGAAAGCCGAAGCGGTATTGCTGTATTCCCACCGGCACGGCCATGAAATGGAAAGCCGGGGCGGCTACACCATTCCCGAAGACAGCCCGAAAACCCGCGATTACGGCAGCAGCCGTCAAATCCCCGATGCGGCCAAGCATAAAAACCACAGTTTCCTTGCCAAATGGGCATGGCGTTTTAACGACAACCACCGCATCGGCGCATCTTTGAGCGGCCAACAGGGCAACAACTACATCATTGAAGATTCCGGCGTATGGGGTCCCAGCAAATACCGCGAATCCGACGACCGTGCCAAACGCCGCACTTGGAACGCTTTTTATGAATTCACACCCGATTCCGACTGGTTGGCGTTAGTCAAAGCGGATTTGGATTATCAAAAAGCCGTTTCTTCCGCCTACAACTATGAAGGCACGCGCGATCATTATGATTACTCGGGTAATTTTAAACCAAGAAAACCCAGCGACGATAATATCCGCATTTTCACCACCCGTCTCAAACGCCTGTCGCTGCGTGCTGACAGCCAACCTTTGCAATTATGGGGCACAAAACAAACCTTATCGTTTAAGACATCGGTTTCCGAGCGTAAATTTGACGTGTTGCACCGCGATAGGCTTTATGACAATGGCTGGCTGCCATATACCGAAGAAACCATGATGTATCCGACCAAAACAGTACAGTATAATTTCTCCTTACATGATCGGATTGTTTTTAATGATATTTTTTCAGGATATGCAGGAATTAGATATGACCATACCAAGGTCAGCCCCCAAGGTAATCCTGTATTGGATCATTTAAATAAATCCAATCCGTACTCTCGTCTTGTACCTTATCTGAACGGATTGCTTTGCCGAAATTGTTATTATCCCAAACCCGCCGACAGCACTTTCAAAGGATGGAGCTGGGTAGTGGGTGCGGATGCGAAGTTGAATGACGCATGGCAACTGGGTTACAGCATCGGCACAGGTTTCCGTGTGCCTAATGCTTCGGAAATGTATTTCGACTATCGCGACAATCCGGCGGGCGCATGGTTGTCTAATCCCAACCTGAAAGCCGAACGCAGTTTGACGCAAAACCTTAAGCTGACGGGTAGAGGTAAAGTAGGTAACTTAGACGTAAACTTGCACCATACCCGCTATAAAGACTTTTTGTATGAACAGGAAACGTTGGTGTCAGCAGCCAATCCTTCTTACAGTCCTTCATGTACACCTTTTTACGAACAATATGGTTATTGCAGCACCAAGCCATACCGCTACACACCTTTCCAGCAAATGCAGAATATGGACAAGGCCAAAATCTACGGCATCGAGATGACAGGCCGTCTGAATTTAAACAGCTTCACGCCGATTCCCGAGGGTTGGAAACTGTTCGGCACGCTTGGTTACAGCAGGGGAAATTTGTCCGGAGACGCGGATTTGCTGTCCATCCAGCCGTTTAAAACCGTTGTCGGCATCGATTACGAGCAGCCAGCAGGCAAATGGGGAGTGTTTACCCGTCTGACCCATCAGGGCGCAAAACATGCGGGCGACGCAAAATATAAAAACTGCAACAGCGAAAGGAGCGACGAAGGCGTATGCACTTATGACACATGGCCGCATCTGAACAAATCGGCTTGGGTATTCGATATGTTCGGTTACTACAAACCGGGTAAAAACCTCACTTTCCGTGCCGGCGTATATAACCTGTTCAACCGTAAATACCATACATGGGACAGCCTGCGCGGCCTGAACATTACCGGTGGTCTGGTCAACTCGGTCGGTAGGTACCCGCATAGTAGATACGGCGGCTATCCCGGCCTCGAACGCTTCTATGCCCCCGGCCGCAACTACTCCGTATCGCTTGAATGGAAGTTCTAACCCGAAACCAAACATTTCAGACGGCCTCTTGTCTGTAAGAAAAAGGCCGTCTGAAACGGCAGAAAGAGGCGGCAACCCGCCGTCTCTTTTTTATCGGCTGCGCCCGCCTGTGCGGATTGACAGGAGCGGCTCGCTCCACGCTGTTCTGATAATAAAAAAACGTGAAATTTGAATAAGTTGATGTAAAGAAAAATTTGCAGAGAACGCTGCAGTCGGGGATAATTCGCACCATATTCGCAGCGAAATATTCCTATTAGCCTGAATTTTTGCCGCAATACATCTTTTTCAAACCGTTTCAGACGGCCTTTGCCCGCACCGGCCGTCTGAAAACACCATCACAAGGAAACACCATGAGCAACGAATTAACTTTTGCCAAAAAGCTGAAAGAGCAGACCACCACCACCCACGACAGCGTGGACAACCTGGTGATGTCGGTCGAGCCTTTTGCCAACAATGAAAACTACATCAAGTTTTTGAAACTGCAATCCGTATTCCACAAAGCGGTAGACCATATCTATAAAGACCCCGAATTGAACAAAGCCATCCCCGAACTGGAATACATGGCGCGTTACGATGCCGTGGTGAAAGATTTGGCCGACTTGGGCGAACAGCCTTACGAATACGATAAACCGCTGCCGCACGAAACCGGCAACAAAGCCATCGGCTGGCTGTACTGCGCCGAAGGTTCGAACTTGGGCGCGGCTTTCTTGTTCAAACACGCCAAACAGCTCGAATTCAACGAAGAAAAAGGCGCGCGCCATTTGGCTCCCCATCCTGCCGGACGCGGCAAACACTGGCGTGCCTTTGTCGAACTCCTAAATGCCCTGCCTTTGAGCGAAGAAGCTCAGGCCGAGGCGATTGAGGGTGCGAAAGAAGCCTTTGCGTTCTACAAAGTCGTACTGCGTGAAACCTTCGGCCTGGCCGCAGATGCGGAAGCTCCGGCCGGTATGCAGGCGCACCGTCATTAAGCGGTAAGCGGCAATAAACAGAGAGGCCGTCTGAAAACCGTGTTTATGTGAGTTGGGCTAGATACTCGCCCTCAAGGAATAGATTTGAAGAATTTGAGAATACCGCAACAAGAAAATTCACGGCAGGCAGAGATTAACTCAAATTATCACTTGACGCAAGGATATTACAGATATTTTTTCAAAAACTTCGCTTGTAGGTAAATCATGGCTTCTAGTACGCCGACAGGCAGCATCAGCCATAAGGGAGAAGTCGCGATCGGCCATGACAGATAGGCTAGGAGACCGGCGGACAAGATGCCGGTTCGCCAGTATTTTGCCCGATGGTAGATGCCCGCGCTTTCGCGCGAGGCGTTTTCCTGGCGGATACGCCGTTGGATAAAGCCGTCGGTCAGCGCGGGAACGGCCAGATAGAGGGCGAACATGGCGAAAAATACGGCGTTGCCCAATCTCAGCGAGATGATACGCAAGGCTTGGTCAAAGCGCTCGAGATGGCGACGGTTGGGTTCGAGAAAGCGTTCTTTGGCGGTATAGCCGGGATCGTCCGCTTCTGCCGACAGTAGGTAGTTGATCGGAATCCAGTCGTAAAGAACGGTAGAAAGTGCCTGATAGACAGTGCGGCTGACAGTCAGGTTAAAGCCGGTTCCGCTGCTTTCGGTGTTTCTACCGTCCGGCTGCGCCCACTGCTGCCACAGGCTGCGGCTGCCCATACGGACGGTAGCCGTCAGCTCCTGTTCCAACAGGTCGTTTTGGTGGAAGTAACTTTGCAGCAGGATTGAGCTGCCGAACAAGATCAGTACCGCCAAGCAGAGGATTTTCAGCCATCTGACCGGTGCGCTCAGAAAGCGCAGCAGTAAGGATTCGGCCATGAAGTCCTGTTGGGGTTTCTTAGCCATATCGCCGTCCTTCGACAAACAGTTCTTCTTCGTCGTTTTCCGGTTTGCGGCTCAGGCGGACGGTTTCCCGCATCCGTTCCGCCATTTTGACGAGATCGTCGGGTGCGTCGCTGTCCGGATCAGGTAAGGGCAGCGGCAGGCGTAACTTATACAGGTTGCCGCCTTCCAAAAGGGCGAAAGCCTGGCCTTTGGGCAGCGAGGTCAGGTCGGCCGGCATCAGTGTCGGCACGGTTTCACTGCTCAGACGGTCTTCATTGCTGCTGGTAAAATCTTCGTAGCCTTCGGGGCTGGCGATGTCGCCCGCGCCGGAAACCAGCGTGCCGGTTACCACACGCACGTCGGGAAGTTGGGAGGTTAGCATTTGGGCGGTGGATTCAAGTTTGACGCGCAGCATGATCATGGTGTTGAAGTTGCCGCCCATCTGTTCGGCCTTGGCTTTGGAGCCGATTTTGGCTTCCACGTCCGACCAGGTCTGGGTGTAGGCGGTAACTTGGTAGCCCGCGCCGCCGGCTTTGTTGAGTATGGGGATGAATTCGTTGCCGATCAGTTCGTTGAACTCGTCGGCATGGATGGCGACTTTGCGTTTACCGGTGGTGCCGGACTGGCCGTAGCCGTGGCCGTGTTTGTAAATCTGTCCGGCCAGCGACGTAAGATCGGCGAACATTGCGTTGCCGACGGCAGCCGCCACTTCGGCGTCAGTCAGCGCATCGAGTCCGACATACACTACTGCATTCTGCTCCATCACTTTGCGCCAGTCCATAATTGGGCGGGTGTCGTCCAGATTTTCAAAATCGGGGCTGATCAGTTCGACCACTTTGCCGCTGGTCAGTTTTTCCAACAGCGGATACAGCGAGCTGACCAGCTTTTCAAAATAGCTGCGTTCGTTGCCCAAAATACCGGCTACCGCATCACTCAGGGCATTGTTCAGTTTTTTGCGTTTGAGAAACTGCGACAGTTTTACCGCTTCCATACTGCGCCCGGTCTTGCTGACCTGTTGCGCTTCTGCTTTCGACAGTTCGAAATCTTCAAACTCTTCCGCCCATCCCGGGCATTCCTTATCCAGCACCGACACGAAATACTGTGCCGCCAAATCGTCGACATTGACCGCACAGCGGTAAATCAGGATGTAGCTCGGTTTGATCGACAGGGCTTCCATCATCTTGCCCAGCACATTGACAAATCGCCAAACAAAATCACGGAAGGCTGCCGACTGCCCTTCGTCGGGCAGGTTGTTGGCGATACGGGTGGCCACTTCCGTGATGCGGGTAAAGTCGCCGATCGGGTTGTAGCGGCAGGACTGTTCGGGGAACCCGAGATGGAACATGTAAAACGGCCGTCCGGCTTTGCGGGCGGCGGCATACATGGCCAGCATCAGATCGGCATCGCCTTTCGGGTCGAAGGTAATGACCGTATCGCCGCGCATAATGTCTTGGTTGATCAGAATCTCAGCCAAGCGGGTTTTGCCGACACGGGTCGTGCCCAGCACGATGGTATGGCCGACCCGCTCGCCCAACGGAAACCAGATATCCGATTCGTAAGGCTCCACGCCGTGCAG
>ERZ772924.159-NODE-159-length-32102-cov-6.567417_pt1 | contig 32102 bp, 26 predicted proteins | sample MGYA00512116_ERZ772924 | MGnify/ENA primary metagenome ERZ772924 (study PRJEB29015, sample SAMEA2737920) | human oral metagenome | biome: human oral; feature: human-associated habitat; material: dental | place: China | collected 2134 ...
AGACCAGCGGCGAGGCTTCGGTGAGGCCGTAGCCTTCGACGATGACGTTGCCGGTCAGCGCCTGCCATTCGTCGGAGACGGTTTTTTCCAGCGGCATCCCGCCGGCGATGACGTAGCGCAGCCGCGAGAAATCGAGCTGGCGGAAGGCGGGGGTGTTGAGCAGGGTTTTGAAGAGGGTGTTCAGCCCGGTAATCATCGTCGGCGGGTGGCGGCGGAGGATGGTGACGAAGGATTTGATGTCGCGCGGGTTGGTGACGAGTACCGCGTGCACGCCGCAACTGCTGAAGCCGAGGCTGTTAATGGTGCAGCAGAAGATGTGGTAGAGCGGCAGCGCGGTGATGAGGACGTCGCCGGGGCCGATGTTGCCACCGGTAATCCACAGTTTGATTTGTCCGGCGTTGGCCAGCAGGTTGGCGTGGCTGAGCATCGCGCCCTTGGCGACGCCGGTGGTGCCGCCGGTGTATTGCAGCATCGCCATGTCGTCCGGGCGGGCGTCGTACGGGGTGAATGGCAGGGTGCGCCCGGTTTTCAGCAGTTTTTTGAAGGGGATGACGCCGGGCAGGTAGTACTTCGGCACCAGTTTGCCGATGTGGCGCACATAGAAATCGACGATGGGCGACCAGAACCAGCCCATTTCGTCGCCGTAGCAGGTGACGATGATGTCGTGCAGTCCCGGCACCTGTGGCCGCACTTCGGCGACGCTGCGGGTGAAGTTCTCCGCCAGCACGATGCCGCGCACGCCGCTGTCGTTCAACTGATGCTCCAGCTCGCGCGTGGTGTAAAGCGGGTTGACGTTCACCACCACCACCCCCGCCAACATACAGCCGTAAAGGCAGATGGGGAATTGCAGGATGTTCGGCATCATCAGCGCTAGGCGGTCGCCGGGCTGGTAGCCGAGTTCGTTTTGTAAATAGGCGGCAAAGGCGCGGGCGCGTTCGCCGATTTCGCGGTAGCTGAGGGTGCGGCGGAAATTGCTGAAGGCAGGAAGGTCGGCGTGTTGCGCAAACATCGCCTCCAAAAAGCTGCCGAGGTTTTTGTACCCGCTGCCGCTGTAGGTGTGCGGCACGTTTTCCTTGTAACTGGCAAGCCAGGGGCGGGGGATGTCGTCCGGGGGTGTCATCGGGATTCCTTATGGTTGGGTTAATGGACGGCAATACTATAGCGGTTTATGCGCACGGGCGGCGCATCGCGTTGCCATCCGCCAGCGGGTCGGGGCGGTGAAACGGTTTTGCGTTGTCCACCTCGCTGAGGACGTTGCGCCCGCCGGGGTCGGGGAGATAGAGCAGCGGCAGGTCGCGGCACAGGCCGAGATTGGGGCAGTTATCGCGGATGGCTTCGACGATTTCCTCGCCGAGCAGTTCCGGATCGGCGCGACGTGAGGCGGGCGTGCTGATTTCGTAGCGGATTTGCCATAGATACGCGGCGCGGTCGTGCGGGCGGAAGGTCAGGTACAGCGTGTTGGTCCGGTTGCCGTGGCGGAGGTAGTGGCGCATGAGGAAGACGTCTTCCAGCAGTTCCCACGGGATGGTGGCGGCGTAGCCGTTTTTCATGCCGTAGCGCCAGTAATGCACACCGTCGCCGTCAAGGGCGACGAAGATTTCGTAATTCACCCCGGCGTCTTCGACGCGGATGCTGTCGTAGGTGGCGACGTAAACCATCATGTAAAGCAGCAGGTTAAAGGCGCCGATATAGAGCAGCGGCAGCCAGTTGCCGCTGTAGAGGCCGACGAGAAAGAGGATGGCGAACGCCAGCGCGAGCAGGCCATAGATGCAGCCAAAAACGAAGTTGAACGCGGCTTCTGGCGCGCGGAAATACCAGATTTCCTTGAACCCGTCGGGAACGTTGGCGCTTTTCTCCGCGCGTGGCGGCGCGGGCGGAAGGCGCGCGCTGATATGTTTGACCAGATACGCGCCGAGTGCCGCGCCGCGCAGGCGCTTGCCCTGACTGTCGCTACCGCTGGCGTATTTGAGCTCAAGCGCGACGTGCGCCGCCACTACCGCGTCGGCGGTTTTCCAGGCGATAAGCAGGCGGTCGCGGCGGGTGCGCCGTTGCACCTCATCCGTCCAGGCATCCAACACCCGCTCCCACGGCAGATGCAACTCGCGCCCCTTTGACAAGGCGTTATGGCGGATGGTGATACCGCGTCCGTCAAGGCGCAAAAACTCGCGCCACAGGATGAAGGCGGTGTAGCGGTAACAGAGGGTGCAGGCGTGCGCGAGCAGCGCGGCAAAGAGCAGCAGCATGAGGGCATCCTCCAGCGTCAGGGCGCGCGGCGTGGCGTACAGGAACAAGGCGGCGGTCGCGGCGTAGCCGAGGGCGAGCAACAGGCGCAGCCAGCGGCGGCGGAAGGGGATGGTGAGCGGGTTCATGGCGTTATCCTTTGTCATTCCCCCGCGCATCGGTCAGGGTTGCCTGCGGCAATCCTCTGAATTTGAACAGGTTGGGGCAATGCAGGCGGATATTGGCAGCGGCTTCTTCCGTTTTTTGCTTGTTGCTGCCGGTGTCATACTGGATATGCCGCAAATAACGCGCGCCCGCATGGGGGTAATAAACCAGATGCAGGGAGCATACCCAGCTGCCGTTATCGAGGCGGTAGCTGTCCGGCGAGACGGCATGAATGCTTGCCCAGGGAATATCCGCTTCACTGTTGCGCATCATGCCATAGCGCCAGTAATGTACGCCCACAGGGTCAATGCGGACAAAGCGGCGCCCCGATAGCCCGGAAAGCCAGTGCATCAGTGAGTCGTAAAGAATATAAATCGTGCCAAAAAGCAGCAATAACAAGAAACTGGTTACTCCTATGCCCGCTGTTACATCGCTTATTGTTTTGGCATTCACCATAAAAGCGATAAAAAAAGTCAGTGCGACCAGTGCCAGCACGACCATCACCACGCCAATCAAACAGCCGTCCCCGTTATCACCGGTGCCAAAATTCCAGTATTTCCGCCAGTCTTCGGCAACATCGGCGGAAATCAGGCCGGATGGCACGGGTGCACTGCGCAAATGTCGCCGGACAAATGCCGCCAGCAATTGCGCCAATGCCTTGCCGCGTATCGCCTTGCCACGCGCATCCCGCCAAACTGCGCCCTGCAATTTCAGCGCAAGGTGTTCCAGTCCGCCTTCGTCCGTGCACCAAACGAGACACAGGCAATCATCATGGCGGCGTAACTGGTATTCGTCCGCCCAGGCGTCAAACACATTTGCCCACGGCACATGGAATGTTTTCTGGCGCGCCACATCGTTATGCCAGACGGTAATGCCTTTGGCATCGAAGCGGATAAATTCACGCCGTAAAAAGAAACGGGCGTAGCGCCAGGTCAGATAGCAGCCATGCAGGGAAAAGGCGGCTATAAATAATGAGACCATTGCCCGGTCTTTATGCTTTTCATCTGTATCCAGAGCAATGAGATAAGCCAGCCAGGCAGTAATGAGCGCGTAACAAAGAACGCGCAACAGGCGCAGCCAGCGGCGGCGGAAAAAGACCGTTTGCGCGGTCATGAGCGGGGTGCCTGCAATGGCCGCGCGTCCAGTCCGAGCCAGACGTCCGCGTCGCTGACGATGACCGGGCGCTTGATCAGGGTCGGCAAGGCGTACAGCAGCGCGATGAGCGCGTCCCCGCCCGCCGCCTCGGCGGCAAGCACTTCTGCCTTGTGCGCGCGGTATGTCGCGGAACGTTTGTTAATGAGCGTCGTACCGAAGCGGGCGAGCCAGTCGCGCAGCAGGGTTTCGTCCGGCGGGGCTTGTCGCAGGTCAATGAAGTGGTAGCGCACGCCGCGCTGGTCGAGGATGTTGCGCGCCTTGCGCACGCTGTCGCAATTGGGGATGCCGTAGAGTTTCATCGGGGTGAGAGGGTTGTGGGTGAAGGCGCAATTGTTGTCTGAAGCGGCGCGCAAGGCAAGGCGCTTTCGCCTTGTGCTATAGTCGCCGCTCCATTCACAACCGGAGAACATGATGTTTGTTCCCCCCCCCCCCCGCATCCTGCCGTTCGTTTTGGCATTGGCGCTGACCGCCTGCGGTGACAACAAGCCCGCGGAAAACGCGAAAAGCAGTGAATCTGCAGAAAGCAGCAGCATCGCCACGGAGACTGCAACAAAAAGCACACCGGAACCGCTCAAAGACGTCAACAATTTCGACATTTCCGGCGTCAAACTTGGCATGACCTGGGACGAAGCGCGCACCGCCATCAAAGAAGATTTGAATATTACGGATAACGAAATCAAGGTATCAGGGTTCACAACCAAACTTTTGGTCAGCGGCAAAGAAGTTCCCAATGCTTTTTCGGTAAAAAAGACGACGATACGATCGAAGTAAGGTTTATGCCCAATGCATTACATGACAAGCCGGATGAGCTTGCAGTTGAGTCCGTTAAATACGAAACGTCCGCCCGCAATTGGGATACCTATCTGGACGCCGCTATCCAGAAATACGGCAAACCGGAATTTGGTGGCGAAAGTGCAGCGGGAAAAACTTTTGCCTGGTGTAATCGTTGCGCCTCCCGGCTTGATTATCCCAGTTTGACTTTCGCTCAGGAATTCAGCAATCTGAAAATCCAGTTATGGGATCCCCGTTATATGAATGCGCAACAAGAATTTGAAGACTGCGGCAAGGACAAAACGCCAAAATTCTGAAATATCCCGCACATCACAAAAACGCCCCGCATTGCGGGGCGTTTGGTTTTGACCGTTTCGATCATGCAGGCGATGACAAGCGTCCCTGCAACACCGTCCCCGCTTCCTGCAATACGGCCGCCAGCGGCGCGTAGTCCGTCAGGGCGGTGGCCTCGTCGCAGGCGTGGGCGAGGACGCGCGGCAGGTCGGCCAGATAGCCGGTTTTGCCGTCGCGGCTGGCGAGGCGGACGAACAGTCCCAGCACTTTCAGGTGGCGTTGCAGCGACACGGCGTCGCAGGTGCGCGCCCAGTCGGCGGGGGCAATCGCCGGGTAATGGCGGGCGCGGAATTGTTCTTCCCAACGGCGCACGTCGGCGGACGGGTAGCGCAGGTAGCAGTCGCGGGTAATGGAGACGAGGTCGTAGGCGGGGTGCCCCCACAGCGCGTCCTGGTAGTCAAGGATGCCGATGCTGCCATCGGCGCGGCGCATCAGGTTGCGGCAATGGTAGTCGCGGTGGACGCAGACGGCGTTGTCGTGTACTTCTGCCGCCAGCCGTGTTTCCAGCGCCTGTAACGGCGCGCTGTCGGCGGTGATGCCGAGCCACGGCAGGAACCATTCGCGCATGAGCGACACTTCGGTGTGCAGGCGGTCAAGCGTATAGGGCGGGATGGTGTCGCGCAGGCTGGCGGTCGCCTGTTGCCAGTCGCCGAGGAGCGCCAATGCCTGCGTCATCGCCGCTTCTGGCGCGTCGGTCAGGTCGTACCAGAGCCAGCGGTCGCCGTAGTCTTCCAGTAACAGGAATCCTTGCGCGGGGTCGGCAGCGTGGATTTGCGGCACGGGCAGGCCGCAGGCGCGAAATTCGTCGCTGCGCTGTTGAAATAGTGCAACGCCGCCCAGCTCCGGCGGCGCGTCCATCAGGATGTATGTGCGCCCGCCGTGTTGTGCGCGGTAGTAGCGGCGGTAGCTGGCATCGCCGCCGAGCGCGGTGAGTGTTACCCCCGCCCCCAATGCAGAAACCGCGAAAGCGCGGCGGGCACTTTCGCGGTTTTCGCTCTGTTTTTGCATCAGGCGGCGGGTTTGCTTTCTTCTGCCGCTTTGTCGGCGGGTTTCGCCGCTTCGGCAGGTTTGTCGCCTGCTTCGGGTTTGGTGGCGAGTGTGTTCAGTTCGTCAAAGAGGCGCGGGTAGTCTTCGCTGGATTTGGGGACGTATTTGCCGTCGACAACGAAGCCCGGCACGCCGTCCAGTTTGGAGGCTTCAAACAGGTTCTTGGCGCGGTTGACTTTTTCTTTCACCGCCAGCGAATCCCAGGCTTTTTCCGCATCGGCTTCGCTCACACCGTTTTCGGCGAGGAATTTCACGGCTTCTTTTTTGTCGAAGATGATGCCGAGTTTGCGGTCTTTGTGCACGGCGTCAAAGATTTTGGCGTCCATCGCTTTTTCGTCCATGCCCAGTTGGCGCACGGTGTAGTAAAGCTGCGCGCCGCCTGCCCATTGGCCGGTGACTGCCGGGACGCGGGTGAATTTCAGCGCCGGATTGATGCCGTTTGCCAGCCATTTTTGCAGCTCCGGCTCCATGTGGTAGCAGTGCGGGCAGCCGTACCAGAAAAATTCGACGATTTCGCCCGGCTGGATGTCGGCGATAGCGACCGGCAGTACGTTGTAATCGGCGCCTTCGCGGTATTTCACCGGCTGCGCCTGGGCAGCGGTGGCAAGGGCGGCGGCGAGCGCCAACGCGGTCAGGGTGTGTTTCAACATGGGTAACTCCATTTGTTGTGGGGGTAAAAGAGGCGCGCATTATAGCGGCTCGCCTTGGCGCGGCAGCGGGTTATCCGAACGGTAATACCGCGTGCTAAGATGCCCGCCGTTTTTCCACCGGAACCCGCCATGCACCTGTCCCCGCAAACCTTCCCGCTCACCCGCAAACGCCGCAACCGCAAGGACGATTTCTCCCGCCGCCTGATGCGCGAAACCACCCTCACCACCGCCGACCTCATCCTGCCCGTTTTCATCTGCGAGGGCGAAGGCAGGCGCGAAGCGGTGCCGTCGATGCCGGGCGTGTACCGCCTTTCCATCGACCAATTATTAGCGGAATGCGCGGAGCTGGTCGCCCTCGGCATTCCGGCGATTGCGCCCTTCCCCGTCATCAGCCAGGAATACAAAAGCGAAGACGCTGCTGCCGCCTACGACCCGGACGGCCTCATCCCGCGCGCGGTGCGCGCTGTCAAGGCAGCCTTCCCCGCCCTCGGCATCATGACCGACGTCGCGCTTGACCCCTACACCATCCACGGCCAGGACGGCATCACCGACAAAAACGGCTACATATTGAACGACACCACCGTCGCCACCCTCATCAAGCAGGCGCTGTGCCACGCGGCGGCGGGCGTGGACATGGTCGCGCCGTCGGACATGATGGACGGCCGCATCGGCGCCATTCGCGCGGCGCTGGAAGCGAGCGGCCACGAAAACGTGCGCATCATGGCGTATTCGGCCAAATACGCCAGCGCCTACTACGGCCCGTTCCGCGACGCGGTCGGCTCCGCCGCCAACCTCGGCAAGGCGGACAAACGCAATTACCAGATGGATCCGGCGAACAGCAACGAAGCGCTGCACGAAATCGCCCTCGACATCAGCGAAGGCGCGGATTTCGTCATGGTCAAACCGGGGATGCCCTACCTTGACGTGCTGCGCCGCGCCAAAGAGCAGTTCGCCTTCCCGCTCGCCGTCTATCAGGTCAGCGGCGAATACGCGATGCTTTGCGCCGCCTTTGAAAAAGGCTGGCTCGACCGCGAAGCCATCATCATGGAAACCCTGCTCGGTTTCAAACGCGCCGGCGCGGACATCATCATCACCTACTTCGCCAAGGAAGCAGCGGGGATGCTGCAAGCGTAATAACCCCTCCCCGTGGGGCGTTCGCATGCCTCGTCGCACGAGACAACCCCAATATACATACACCATCCCCGCTATCCTGTATGTATAACGACACTACACAACCCTCGCAAGAATTGCGGCGGGGATACTGGCGATAGCTGCCTTGTGTCCGCGACGGCAAAATCAGGCGCTGCCCGCTTTGTCCGCCGGAAATGATGCGCTCGCAGAAACAGAACGGTCTGGCATGGCGCAGTCAAGAAGGTATCAAGACCCGCAGGCTGCCATCCGCGAGAATCTCCCGCCGTTCGTCAATGCGGTGATTCGGGTCTTCGCAAGGCTTTTCATAAACCACGCGGTAAACGTCGCCCACTTCTTCTTTCAGCCAACGGGCAAGTTGCAGCCCGCGCGCGTGGAAGGCAGGCCAGTCCCAGTATTCCTCATCCCCGGCACCACCGCCGTAGAACGATATGCGCTCAAATGAGTTTGCCCAAATGGCGAACTGGTGCCACAGCCCTTCACTCATGGGGTAATACGTTTCCCAGGCGAAACTCTCGCAAATCAACAGACCAATGCCCTCATCAGGGTTGTCCGCCCGCTACAAAAACGGCGCAAAGCCATAATCCACCATGACAGTAAACACGGGAACAAACGGGGTGTTTTCGGTTTCGCTCATCTTCTTACGCCTTGTTATCCATCGAAAGCGTGCGCATAATATCATCAAATTGATTACATAAAGCAGCAAATAATGGACATACCCGACACCATACCGGCACAATCCCTTGAAACTCTTGGTCAAGCGCAACGCGAGCGCCTCGCTTACATTGACTTCCGCCTCTGGTTCTTTGGCGAAATCGGCCGACCTGGTCTGATGACGCGCTTCGGTATCGCTCCGGCGGGTGCAACGCGCGACCTGGCGCTCTACCGCGAACTCGCGCCTGCCAACATCACCTTTGACGGCAGCAGCAAAATTTACCGCATCGGCGATGCTTTCACACCGCTGTTTGACCATCCGCCGCAGCGCGTGCTGACCGCGTTGGCGCAAGGCTTTGGCGACGGTTTGGGCGCGCCCACCGCGCCGCTGTTGCCCTGCGAAACCCCCGCACCGCTCAGCCTGCCGCCGCTTGACACCCTGGCGTCGGTTTGTCGCGCCATATATGGCAAACGCCCGCTTGCCATCCACTACCACTCGATGAGTAGCGGCGCATCGGAGCGGGTCATTGTTCCCTTTGCCCTGGTGGATAGCGGGCTGCGCTGGCATGTGCGCGCCTACGACCGCAAGCGCGGCAGCTTCCGCGATTTTGTCATCACCCGTATTACCACACCGACCCTGCTCGACGAAACGCCGCAAGCGCACGAATTGCCAGACCATGACATCCAGTGGATGCGCATCGTTGAGCTGACATTCGTACCGCACCCGCGCCTGGCGCGCCCGGAAATCGTCCGCATGGACTACGGCATGACGGGTGACACACTCCGCCTGCGCGTCCGTGCAGCGGTAGCAGGCTATATGCTGCAACGCTGGAGCGTGGACTGCTCGCCCGACCACCGCCTTGCCGACGAACAATATCGCCTCTGGCTCGCCGACCCGCTGACGCTTTACGGCGTGGAAAGTGCCGCCCTCGCGCCCGGATACCAGCCGCCACAACACGCCTAAAGGAGCCCCCATGCACCCCATCACCCCACAGCAAAGCCAATACCTCGCCTGGCAACTGACCCGCCGCGCCGCCAGCGACAGCATCGAATCCCTCGCCGCGACACTGGTCGATGCCCAAGTAGACCTCAACCCGCACCAGGTCGATGCCGCACTGTTCGCCTGCCGCAACCCGCTCTCGCGCGGCGTCATCCTTGCCGACGAAGTCGGCCTCGGCAAAACCATCGAAGCGGGGCTGGTCATCGCGCAGCGTTGGGCAGAGCGGCGGCACAAAATCCTCATCATCACCCCCGCCAACCTGCGCAAACAGTGGCACCAAGAATTGCAGGACAAATTCGGCCTCGGCAGCATCATCCTCGAAGGCAAAAACTACAACGTCCTGCGCAAAAACCAGCCCAACCCCTTCCAGCAGGAAGACATCATCATCTGCTCCTACCCGTTCGCCAAAAGCAAGGCGGACGACATCCGGCGCATCCACTGGGATTTGGCGGTACTGGACGAAGCGCACCGCCTGCGCAACGTGTACAAAAGCGGCAACATCACCGCCCGCACCCTCAAAGAGGCGATGACCCACGTCCACGCCAAAGTCCTGCTGACGGCGACACCGCTGCAAAACACCCTGCTCGAACTCTACGGCCTGGTCAGCATCATTGACGGCCGCGTATTTGGCGACCTTGACAGCTTCCGCGCCCAATTCACCGCCAACAACCGTGGCGGTCAAGCCCTTGCCACCCTGCGCGCCCGCCTCGCCCCCGTGTGCAAACGCACCCTGCGCCAGCAAGTGCAGCCCTACGTCTCCTACACCGCGCGCCGCGCCATCGTGCAGGAGTTCACGCCGACGGCTGAAGAACGCGAACTCTCGCGCCTCGTCGCCGACTACCTGCGCCGCCCCAACCTGCAAGCGCTGCCCGAAGGCCAGCGACAACTCATCTCGCTCGTATTGTGGAAACTGCTTGCCTCATCCAGCCGCGCCATTGCCGGGGCGCTGGCGACCATGGCGCAGCGCCTGCAAACCCTGCTCGACAGCGGCAACAGCGACGCGCTCGCCCAAAGCCTCAACGAAGACTACGAAAGCCTTGCCGATACCGCCGACGAATGGGACGATGACGAAGGCGAAGCCGCGCCCACAAGCGAACACGATGCCATCGCCGCCGAAATCGCCGAACTCAAGCGCTACAAGGCGCTTGCCGACAACATCCGCAACGACGGCAAAGGACAAAAACTCTGCGCCGCGCTCGACAAAGCCTTCGCCGAACTCGAACGCCTCGGCGCGGCGAAAAAAGCCATCATCTTCACCGAATCACGCCGCATCCAGGACTACCTGCTCGAACTGCTGGAACACACCCCCTACGGCGACGGCATCGTCCTCTTTAACGGCAGCAACAGCGACGCCCGCGCGCAAACCATCTACAAAAACTGGCTCAAGCGCCATGCCGGCAGCGACCGCATCACCGGTTCCAAAACCGCCGACACCCGCGCCGCGCTAGTTGAACATTTCAAAGAGCGCGGCACCATCATGATTGCCACCGAAGCGGGCGCAGAAGGCATCAACCTGCAATTCTGCTCGCTCGTCATCAACTACGACCTGCCTTGGAACCCGCAGCGCATTGAGCAGCGCATCGGCCGCTGCCACCGCTACGGGCAGAAACACGACGTCGTCGTGGTGAACTTCGTTGATCGTGGCAACGAAGCCGACGCGCGCGTGTACGAACTGCTGCAAGAAAAATTCCAACTCTTTGAAGGCGTCTTCGGCGCCAGCGACGAAGTGCTGGGCGCGATAGGCTCCGGCGTGGACTTCGAGCGGCGCATCGCCGACATCTACCGCAGCTGCCGTACCCCCGAAGAAATCCAGGCAAGCTTTGCCCGACTGCGGCAAGACCTCGCCGGCGAAATCAACGAAGCCATGAACAAAACCCGGCAAATCGTGCTGGAAAACTTCGACGAAAAAGTACAAGAAAAACTGCGCATCAGCGCCGCCGACAGCCGCAGCCGTTACGAACGGATGCTGCTTGACATCAGCCGTGCCGAACTGGGCGGCTGCGCCCGTTTCGATAAAGACGGCTTCACCCTGCACCAATTGCCGCCCGGCATCACGGACGGCATTGCCCTGGGACGCTACGAACTGCCGCGCCGCACGGGCGACGCCCACCTCTACCGCAACAACCACCCGCTGGCACAATGGCTTATCGCACAAGCCAAAAACCGCCGCCTTGCCGCCGCACGGCTGACATTCGACTACGCCGCCTACGGCAACAAAATCAGCACGCTGGAAAACCGCCGGGGACAAAGTGGCTGGCTCACCGTCCAACTCATCAGCGCCGAAGCACTCGGCAACCCGGAACAACACCTACTGGTCGCAGCAACCACCCGCGCGGGCGAAGTACTGATCGAAGACGACCCCGAAAAACTGCTCCGCCTGCCAGCGACCGCACAACCCGCCAACCGGCCTGAAGCACTGCCCGCCGCCCTGCTTGCGGACATCGAAAACCGCAAAGCGGCGCTGCTGGCAGAAATAGACGTCCGCAACCGTGGCTACTTTGACCAGGAATACAACAAACTGGATGACTGGGCGGAAGACCTCAAACTGGGGCTGGAGCGGGCCATCGAAGACACCGACCGCGAAATCAGTGAGGCACGCCGCACTGCTGCCACCGCCGCCACACTGGCGGACAAACTGGAGTGGAAGAAAAAGCAGCGCGAGCTGGAAGACAAACGCAATAAAATGCGAAAAGAGCTGTTTGACCGCCAAGACGAAATCGACAATCAACGCAACCAGCTGCTCGAACAACTGGAAGCGAAACTGACGCCGCAAGTGGAAGAACGCACCTTGTTTACCATTGAATGGGAGATGATTTAGCCCTCTGCCCGATTCATTTACATACACATCGAGCGCTCAGGTGTATGTAAACAAAAAATCCCCTCCCCCGTGGGGGAGGGCCAGGGTGGGGGCAGCAGACAAACCGCGCCGCGCCAAAACCACCGCGCCTTTCCCGTTTACATACACATCGAGCGCTCAGGTGTATGTAAAACCCAAGCACCACCGGAAACCCAACATGGCATCTACCAACTTCAAAACCGAAAACAACACTTTCCGCAAACTGATTGGCAACGGCCTTACCTACCGTATCCCGCGTTTTCAGCGTGATTACAGCTGGGAGACCGAACAATGGGAAGACCTCTGGGCAGACATCCTGACCAGCCTGAAAGAAGACGAAGACAGCGCGCACTACATGGGCTATCTCGTCTTGCAATCCAAAGACGAAAAAACCTTTGACGTCATTGACGGCCAGCAGCGATTAACCACTGTCAGCCTGATCGTCCTTGCCGTACTAAAAAACATCCAGCGCCTGATAGAAACAGAAAAAGATGCCGATGCAAATCGCCGACGGCTCGAACAAATCCGCCAGACCTACATTGGCTACCTCGACCCTGTTACCCTGATAACGCGCGCCAAACTGACACTTAACCGCAACAACAACGACTATTTTCAAAAATATCTAATACCGCTGGGTGATTTACCGCAACGCGGCTTTCGCGCCTCAGAACATCTATTGCGCAAAGCCTTTGAATGGTTCGACAAAAAAGTGGGCGATTACCTGAAAGAAAAACAAGGCGACGAAGGTATGCGCCTGGCGCAACTGGTGGAAAGCATCAGCGATAACCTGTTTTTTACCGTTATCACCGTAACAGACGAATTAAATGCCTATAAAGTCTTTGAAACATTGAATGCACGCGGCGTGCGCCTATCCTCTACCGATTTGCTCAAAAATTACCTTTTCTCCGTCCTTGACCGCAATAGCGAAAACCGGCACGAACTGGATGAACTGGAACAGCGTTGGGAAAGTATCGTCAACCGCCTGCAATCAGAAAAATTCCCCGAATTCCTGCGTACCTATTGGAACAGCCGCTACCGTTTCTCCCGCCACTCAGAACTGTTCAAAAACATCCGCAGTCAGATAAAAGACCGCGAAAAAGTCTTTCGTTTAATACGCGAAATGGATGAGGATTTGGAAAACTACCTCTCCCTGTCTTCACCGGAACTTTCAGACTGGTCGCAGGAAGATAAACAATCCGCTGCCATTCTCAAGACCTTCCGCGTGCGCCAACCTTTTCCGCTACTGCTCGCAGCAAAACGCAAATTTACCGCTGCCGAATTTAGCCGCCTCTTTATCGCGCTCACCATTATCTCCTTGCGTTATAACATCATTGGCTCATATAGTCCGAACGAACAAGAACGCAAATATAACCAGACGGCAGAACGTATCAGCAAAGATGAAATCACCAGCCTGACACAACTCTGGCCGCAGCTAAAAGCCGTTTATATAGAAGACGAGCGCTTCAAAACCGACTTTGCCGAAAAATCCATCCGTACTACCGACTCGCGCAACAAAAGAATCGTGCGTTTTATCCTCTGCGCGATAGAAAAACATTTATCCGGCAATGATTACGACTTTGCCAGCGACAGCTTCAACATCGAGCATATCCTGCCGCAAAATGCACCCGACGGCTGGGAAGGATTTAGCAATGAAGAAGCCAATGCCCTGCTCTACCGCCTCGGTAATATGACCCTGCTCAATGCGGCAGAAAACCGCGACCTCGGCACAAAACCCTATACCGAAAAGCGCCCGGTTTATGGCGAAAGCCATTTTGCCCTGACGCGGCGACTGGCAGAAGAAAACAGCGAATGGACGCCAGAAAGAATCAGCGCCTGGCAACACTGGCTAGCCACACAAGCCGCCGCCATTTGGCGCATTGACCAATTAACCACATAAAGCCTTTAGAATCTGTTCAACCCCGGCTCCTGCGCAGCAGAGGAGGGAGATTTTCAATTGCCAACACCCCCTAGGGGCTGTTTACAATTGGACAACCCCCTCCCCCGCAGGGCGAAGTCCGCAGCGGGGGAGGGATGGGGAGGGGGTGGGCAATGCCGCTCGTGAGATGAAATTTCGATTTTTCAATCGTTTGCTGCCCTCACCCCAACCCCCCTCTCGCTACGCGAGCGCTACGTGTCCCACAGGGAGAGGGGCTAGTTCGCTGAATTGTAAACAGCCCCTAGCGGGGGCAGCAGCAAACGTACCACACGAAAATACCGCAGCATTGCCGTTTACATACACGTTAAGCGCTATCGCGTATGTAAATGGATAACCGAATATTTGAAAGCAAAAGGAAACCACTGCAATGGGCAAAAAGCAAAAACTGGAACTCACCTGGATCGGCAAAGAAAAACGTCCCCAACTGGAGCCGCGAATTCTGCTGGAAGACGCGGAAAAGTCCTACCACGCCAAACACCGCTTCAGCGACAGCGATATATTCGACAACCGACTGATTTTTGGCGATAACCTGCTGGCGCTAAAGGCGCTGGAGCAGGAATTTAGCGGCAAGGTGAAATGTGTTTTTATTGACCCGCCCTACAATACCGGCAGCGCCTTTACTCATTACGACGACGGATTGGAACATTCCATTTGGTTGGGACTCATGCGCGACCGTCTGGAAATTATCCGGCAATTGTTGGCGGATGATGGCTCGCTGTGGATTACCATTGATGACAATGAAGCGCATTATTTGAAGGTGATGTGTGATGAGGTATTTGGTAGGGGGAATTTTGTAGCTAATGTGGTATGGCAGAAGAAATATGGCCCTGCAAATGATGCAAAATGGCTTTCAGATTCGCACGACCATATTCTTGTGTTTGCAAAAAACAAACAAATTTGGCGCCCTAATCTATTAGAGAGAACAGAAAAGCAACTCAAAGATTTTAAGAATCCAGATAATGATGATAGAGGTCTTTGGCGGGCTAGTGATTTATCTGTGAAGACTTTCAATGAATAATGCCTATATCCAATTACTGGACCTACAGGAAAAATTTTCTATCCACCTCCGACACGTGCATGGGTTGTATCAGAAAAAAGGTTTCAAGAATTAGAAAAGGATAATCGGATTTGGTGGGGCGTTAATAAAGATAGTAGACCTATGGTAAAAAAATTTCTTACAGATGTAAGAGGCGGTATTACACCTGAAACATGGTGGTCTAGAGATTTTGCAGATGACAACAAAATCGCAAAATATGAATCTAAAGATATTTATATGGGAGATTCATTTGATACCCCAAAACCAGAAAGATTACTCCAACGTATAATTCATCTCGCCACCAACCCCGGCGACCTCGTTCTTGATTCTTTCGCCGGTTCCGGCACTACCGGCGCGGTGGCGCACAAAATGGGGCGGCGCTGGATTATGGTGGAATTGGGCGAGCATTGCCATACCCATATTATTCCGCGTCTGCACAAGGTAATTGACGGCGAAGACCTGGGCGGCATTTCTAAAGCAGTCAATTGGCAGGGCGGTGGCGGTTTCCGTTATTACAAATTGGCGCCGTCGTTAATTGTGGATGACCCCTGGGGCAATCAGATTATTAACCCCGCCTATAATGCGGCACAGCTTGCCGAGGCGTTGTGCAAGCTGGAAGGTTTTAGTTATGCGCCTTCTGAAGTGCATTGGTGGCAGCAAGATCATTCCAGTGAGCGCGATTTTATTTATGTCACCACGCAGAATCTTTCCGTCATGCAATTGCAGGCGCTTGCCGACGAGGTCGGTGGCGGTCAAAGTCTGCTGGTGTGTTGTTCGGCTTTCCGGGGTATTACTGCAGATAAGGCGGCGGAACGCTGGCCGAATTTGACATTAAAGAAAATTCCGAAAATGGTCCTCGCTCGCTGTGAATGGGGGCAAGATGATTACAGTCTGAATGTTGCCAATTTGCCCATGGCAAAACCCGATGCCGGGGAAGCCGCCCCCGCCAAAGGCAAGAAAAAAATGGCTGCATAAGATGATTTGTTTCAGGAGGATAAAGCATGAGTAACCGTATTTTGCACGCCCTCAATGGCCGCCTTTCTTTGCGCCCGCCGCAGGCAGAATCGCTCGCCAGGCTGGCGCAGGCGCTTGATGCCGCGCCCGTGATGCTCAAGCATGAGCGCGATGTTGCCGCCATTCTTGCCACGCTCCAGACACTGTTTCCGACGCTGACCGATTTTGAACGCGAGTTTCCTTCGCTCTGTTTCGCGCTGGCGACCGGGGTCGGCAAGACGCGGCTGATGGGCGCCTGTATTGCTTATTTGCATTTGGCGCATGGCATTAACAATTTCTTTGTCCTTGCGCCCAATTTAACGATTTACAACAAGCTGATTGCTGATTTCACCCGGAATACGCCGAAGTATGTGTTCAAGGGGATTGCCGAATTTGCGCAGCAACCGCCGCTTGTTATTACCGGCGACAATTATGATCAATCAGGCGCAACGGTGGACGTACTGCCGCGCGGTTTCAGTCAGGATGTGCGCATCAATATTTTCAATATCGCCAAGATTAACAGCGAGGTGCGCGGCGGCAAGGAGCCGCGTATCAAGCGGATGCGCGAGGTGCTGGGCGACAGTTATTTCAACCATTTGGCGAACCTGCCCGATTTGGTGCTGCTGATGGATGAGTCGCACCGCTACCGCGCGCAAGCGGGGATGCGCGCCATTAATGAGCTTAAGCCGCTGTTCGGCCTGGAGCTGACGGCAAGGAACCCGCCGTTGCCACCCGCCGCAATTTCAAGGCGGGCAAGCATTCGCCGGAGGAAATCGAGCAAATCAAGCTGGAAGACGGCGTGCGTCTGCATGAGCGGACGAAGGTCGAGCTGCTCACCTATGCGCGCGAGAACGGTGTCGCGCCGGTCAAGCCGTTCATGCTGGTGATTGCGCGCGACACCACGCACGCGGCGCAGCTCAAGGCACTGCTGGAATCGCCGCAGTTTTTCGCCGGGCGTTACGCGGGCAAGGTGATTCAGGTCGATTCGAGCAAGAGCGGCAAGGACGAGGAGGAGATGGTCGCCCGCCTGCTCGCGGTGGAAAGCCGCGACGAGCCGACGGAAATCGTCATTCACGTCAATATGTTAAAGGAAGGCTGGGACGTAACCAACCTCTACACCATCGTGCCGCTGCGTGCCGCCAACGCGCGCACGCTGGTGGAGCAGAGTATCGGGCGCGGCCTGCGCCTGCCTTACGGCAAACGCACCGGGGTGAAAGCGGTGGATTGGCTGCATATCGTCGCCCACGACAAGTTTCAGGAAATCATTGACGAGGCAAACCGGGGCGATTCGTTACTGCGCCTGCAACAGGTGATTTTGGACGCGCCTGCCGCCAGCGAGAAAAAGGAAAGCGTGCAGGTCGCGCCCACTGTGGAAACGCGGTTAGGACTGGCAGCGGCGGACGATGTCGCGCCTGTCTTCAGCAGTGAAGCGGAGAAGGCAGCGGCGCGGGTTACGCTGGAGGTCATTGAGGAATACGAAACCCGCCGCGATTTGTTGCCAACCAGCGCCGCGCTACGCCAGCCTGAAGTACAGGCGGCGATTGCGGCGGAAGTGGCGGCGCGCTTGCAGCCCCAACAGGGTGATTTGCTACCCGATATGCCGCTGGATGTGGCGGCGGTGGTGGCGGCGACAGCGGCGACCGTCGCGCAGCAGACGATTGATATTCCGCGCATTAGCGTCGTGCCGACGGGCGAGGTCAGGACGGGTTTTCATCCGTTTTCGCTGGACGTGGGCGGGCTGCATTTGCAACCAGGCGCGCAGGAAATTCTGCTGCACGGACTACTTAATAACGAACAGCAGCACATAGCGGCGGAAAGCAGCCACCGGGAGCAGCGCGCGGAGGATTACATCGTCCACGCCCTGGTGGATTACGACGACATTGACTATTTCACCCAGTCGGCACTGCTGTACGAACTGGCGGGGCAGATGGTGCAACACCTGCGCAGTTATCTTTCTGAAGCGGAAGTCATCAGCGTACTGGACGGGCAGCGCAAGACCATCGCCGCCGCCATTCACGCACAGATGATGGCGCATTTTTTTGAAGAAACAGCGGCGTTTGAGGTGCGGGTCAGGAGCGGCTTCACCGCGCTCAAACCCTGCAACTTCACCGCGACGGCAAGCCAGCCGCACCATTTCCGCGAAACGGTCGCGGACGTCAGCCGCATCCCGTCGATGCTGTTCGGAGGTTTCCAAAAATGCTTGTACCCGCTGCAAAAATTCCATTCCAATACCGAGCGGCGCTTTGCCGTCATCCTGGAGCGCGATGCGCAAAAGTGGTTCCGCCCGGTCAAGGGTCAATTCCAGATTTATTACCCGTCTGGCACGGAACAACCGGAATACATTCCCGATTTCGTCGCGGAAACGGACGGCGCCATTTTGATGGTCGAGACGAAAAAGCGCGCCGAACTGGCGAGCGGCGAAGTGCAGGCGAAAGCGGCGGCTGCCGCGCGCTGGTGTGGGCAAGCCAGCGGCTATGCCGCCAGTGCCGGCGGCAAGCCGTGGCACTATTTGCTGATTCCGCACGATGAAATCACGGAAGCGCTGCACTTGCGTGATTTCCTACGGTTTGCGCAGCGGGCGCATAGCTCCCCCGCCCGCGCCGATTAGCGCTAATATTGCCGCATTCCCAACCTACCCGGAGGTGTCATCATGACCACGCAAACTTTCCCCGCTGGCGGCGCTTTGATCGGCTGGCATAACGGCCACTGGCAGGTGCCGGACAACCCCTGGATTGGCTGCATCGCCGGCGACGGCATCGGCCCGGAAATCATGCAGGCGTCGCGCCGCGTCTGGGATGCCGCCGTCCGTGCCGCTTATGGCGACCGCCGCCGCATCGTCTGGTGCGATTTGCCGCTCGGTGAAGCCGCTGCCGCACAAGGCGGCGATGCCTTCCCGCCAGGCACGCTCGCCGCGCTGCGCCAGTTGCGCGTCGCCATCAAGGGGCCTTTGACCACGCCGGTGGGCGGCGGTTTCCGCTCGCTCAATGTCGCCCTGCGGCAGGCGCTTGACCTCTACGCCTGCGTCCGCCCGGTGCGCCATTACGCGGGCGTGCCCTCGCCAATGCTGCGCCCCGACGACCTTGACGTCGTCATCTTCCGCGAGAATACCGAAGACGTTTATGCGGGCATCGAATACGCGGCGGGCAGCGCGGAAAACGCCAAGCTGGCCGACTTCTTGCGGCGCGAACTGGGCGCGCAGTTTTTCGACGGCGCAGCGCTGGGCATCAAGCCCGTCTCCGCATTTGCCAGCAAGCGGCTGATTCAAATGGCGATTGAATACGCCATCGCCCACGGGCGGCGCAGCGTGACCCTCGTCCACAAGGGCAACATCATGAAATATACCGAGGGCGCGTTCCGCGAATGGGGCTACGAGGTCGCGCGCGAGCTTTTCCCCGGCCAGACGGTGCGTGAGGATGAATGCGACGGCGAGGCGCCTGCGGGCAAAATCGTCATCAAGGATCGTATTGCCGATGCGATGTTCCAGATGATGCTGCTGCGCCCGGCGGAATACGACGTTATCGCCACCCTGAACCTGAATGGCGACTACCTCTCCGACGCACTCGCGGCGCAGGTCGGCGGCATCGGCATCGCCCCCGGCGCGAACATCGGCGCGGGTTTGGCCGTTTTTGAAGCAACCCACGGCAGCGCGCCGAAACACGCGGGCAAAAACCGCGCCAATCCCAGCTCACTGCTGCTCTCCGGGGTGATGATGCTGGAGCATCTCGGCTGGATTGAAGCGGCAGAACGCATCAACCGCGCCTACACCGCGACCATCGCCGCCAAAACCGTCACCTACGATTTTGCCCGCCTGATGGACGGCGCGACGGAAGTCAGCACCAGCGCCTTTGCTGACGCGCTGTTGGAGCATCTCGCATGAGTGAACTGGAACAGATGCGCGAACTGCTCGCCGCGCTCGAACTGGCGCTGCTGGACGCAGGCTGGTGGGGCGAGTCGTTGCCGGACGCGGCAGCGCTCGCCAGCACCGAGCCGTTTTGCGTCGATACGCTCACCTTCAGCGAATGGCTGCAATGGGTCTATATCCCGAAAATGCACGCCTGGATGGCGCGCGAGCAGGCGCTGCCGGAGCGCAGCGGCCTGCTGCCAATTGCCGAGGAGGCGTGGCGCGGCAGCGCGGCAAACACCGACGGACTACTGCTGGTGATGCGCGCATTGGACGGGCTTGTCAATGGCGATGCCGACACGCCGCAGCATCTGCACGCCATCCGCCGCCGCTATCAGCGGCATTAACGGAAAACGCCACGCAAGTGGCGTTTTCTAATAGACCTCTTTCCAAACCAGGCAAAGGTATACGTTTTTAGAATTTGTGTCCCTGCCCCCACCCCGGCTCTCCCCCACGGGGGAGGGAGCCGTTCTGCGGCAGATTCAAATAACTGCTGCCGTATCGCTATGGATGGTCATGAAACTATTGCTATTTTTGCAGCCAATAAGTCCCCTCCCCCTGTGGGGGAGGGTCAGGGTGGGGGCAGCAAACAACAGCTCGGCAGGTTTGGGATTTTGTCGGGTTGGCGTGCAAGTTATTGTTTGGAAGGAAGTCTACTATTTTTTGGCGCTTTCTTTAATGAAAAAATCCCTGCTCGCTGCCACCGCAGCCCTGCTTTCCGTCGCCGCTTTCGCCGGAACCCCGCTGAAAGACCTGAAAAGCCTGCCCGCTGAAGTCTTCCTGCCGGAAAAGGTCACGTTCGTTGAAGGCGAAGACGACGGCGACGGTGCCGTTGATGTGACCGTCGCGACCGACGCCAAGGTGGCCGACATCGTCAGCTTCCTGCAAGCCAAGGCGAAAGAGCAAGGCCTGCAAGCGATTAGCGAAGAAGTCAATGAAGAAGACGTCAAGCTCGAATACAGCAAGGTAGGCGCGGACAACAACGGCGAATACAAGGTCGGGTACACCATCCTGACCGACGACGGCAAACGTCATATCGAAGTGCTCTTCCTCGATTCGCGCAAATAAGCGCCAGTCATGCAAAAGCCCCGGTACTGCCGGGGCTTTTTTGTAGTTTACATACACCTTGAGCGCTCAGGTGTATGTATATTTTATGCCTTGCCGCGCAGATACAACACCCGCCCGTCGCCGCCGACAATCAGGCGGCAGGCGGGGCTTTGGATGCCGTAGCAGCCGTTGGCTTTTTCTACGGAGAGTGGCGCGGTCGGCAGGTGGTAGCGGGCGAGCAAGGCGGTGGCGTAGGCGCGGGCGGCGCGGATGGTGGACAGTTTCATCTCAGGCATCCTCACGGTTTTTCAGGGTGTACCAGTCGAAATGGCGCGTGCCGTACATGGTGGCGGCGAGCGCGGCGAACAGCAGCAGGCTGCCGATGAGCAGGGTGTAGCGCGACGTTTGCAGCAGCAGATAAAGCACGGCGTAGGCGGTGAGCAGCAGCCCGCCGAGGATGGCGGCGCGCCGCAGCCCGCCCAGCACCACGCTCAGATAGCCGGTAATCAGGCTGTTGCAGGCGAGCGCTGCAATCAGGTAGGCGGCGGTGAAACCGGTGTATTCGCCGAGCGAGAGCAGCAGCAGGTAGAAAATGCAGACCGCCGCGCCGACGAGGGTGTATTGCACCGGGTGGATACGCAGCCCGCGCAGCGTCTCAAAGAGGAAACAGCCGCCGAAGGTGATGAGCAGGAACAACACCGCGTACTTGCTGCTGCGCTCGGCAAGGCGGTAGAGGTCGAGGCGGTCGGCAAGCGTCGCGCGGGCTTTTTGCGCATCCACCTGGGTGGCGACGTTTTGCTGCGCGATGTCCGCGTAATGCGCGCGGTCATGCACGAGACCGTCGAACAGTTGCAGCGCAATCAGCAGGATGGCGCAGATAACGGCGATGATGACGAGTTTTTGCGTGGTTTTTTCCATGGGAATGCTCCGAAGTTTGCGGGCTTTCAGTATCGCGCTGACGGAGGGCGAGTGCTTGAAGCAGCGGTGAATTGTCGGTGAATTGGGCAGGGCGATGAGGGCAATCACGGCAGACACGGCGGCAAAAAACAGCGCGGCATAAAGATCGAAAAGGTCAAAATGGGCGTGATTGAAGCAAATCACAATGCCGCACCAGGACAATGCACCCGCCAGCGCTGCCAGCAGCAGCCCGCGCAGATTGCGGCAGCATTGCAGCCGGGCGAGGACAACACCGCAGACGGACACCGGGGCGGCGCAGACAAGGGCGGCAATAAGCGCGTACCCCGCGGCATTCTCTACGGACGTTCTAAAAAGCATGGATCCCAACAGCAGGAAGAACCATACAAAGACGAAGACAGCGACCAGAATGGCGCCGATGGCAAAGCGGCGGATGACCGCCCCGCGCGGATAAACGGGCGGCGGCGGGAACAGCGGGAAGCGGGCGGTGGCGATGCGGTAGCGATACGGTGGCATGGGGACTCCTTCAAACAGCGGGAGCGGCAGTATCGCGCTGACGGCGGGTCGCTGCCTGAAGCGGCGGTGAATTGTCGGTGAAATCGGCAAGGAGATGAGTGCAATCACGGCAAACCGGCGAAGCGGTGCGCCTATTGCTTACAATGGCAGGCTGGACTGCTGATAATGCCGGGCATTAAAAACGGAATTCCCCTGCCGGAATAAAGCGGACGGGTTGGATCACTTGCAGGATAATAATGCCGTGGCATTTCTGGCATTGCGAAAATGCGCCACAATCCATCCCGCCAGAATCTGCCAACCCAATGAACCGGGAAAAATCATGCCAGCCCAATATCCTTTTTAATGTTTCGCCCGGCGACAGCGATACAATCCGCCGCCATACACCGATGCGGATTTTTGGGGAAATCTGTGTTTTTTGCGAGGATTGACGTGCATCAAGACCGGCAGATGCGGCTCTTGTTAGAATGCCCCCACTCCAATAAAGGCAATAATCAAGTGGGGAAATCATGAGACAGTTAGCTTTCGCCAGCACTTTGTTGCGGCGTCTCGCGGTAGCGACGGTGGTCGCTGCCGCATTATTTTTTGTGCAGTCCGCGCTGGCGGCGCCAATGCCGACGGCGAAGGAGCTTCGCGCGGCGCTGTTTCATAGCGATGGCTCCTTGCAGGAGTTCACCGGCAAGGTACCGGCGACCGAGTTTTTCCCCGATGCCACCGGCTACGGCACGATTCAGGACAATCCGCCCATCGTGCCGGTGCTCAAGGGCGAGGAAGTGCTCGGCTATGTTTTCCTGAACTCAAATTATGTGCCGTCCGGCGGTTATTCCGGCAAGCCGATTCATATCATGATTGCGGTGGACAAGGATTTCACCATTAAAAAGGCGAAGCTGGTCAAGCATTCGGAGCCGATTGTGCTGATTGGTATTCCGGTGGAAAAGGTCAATGCTTATATTGATGCCTATTCCGGGCGCAATTATCCGCGCGATGGCATGAATCAGGAGGCGCCGGATGTCATTAGCGGCGCGACGGTAACGGTGATGGTGATTAATGAAACCATTGCCCGTTCGACGATTGCTGCGGCGAAAGCGATGCAGGGCGGCGAAGGCGATAATGCCGCGCCCGCGCAGCCGAAGGAATTGTCGGTAGTGGATATGGATAATCAAAAGGTCAGTTCCTGGCAGGAATTGACCGGCAATGGCGCGGTGCGTTCGTTTCATTTGACCGTCGGCGAGGTCAATGAGGCTTTTGCCAAATCGAAACACCCGGAAGCGGCGGAGCATTCGGAAAGCAGTAATCCGCAGGATGAATTTATCGAGATGTTTTATGCGCCGGTATCGGTACCGTCTATTGGTCGCAGTTTGCTCGGCAATGCCGGTTATGAGCAGTTGCAGAAGCAGTTGAAACCGAATCAGCAGGCGATTCTCGTCGCTGGTAAAGGGCTTTATTCGTTCAAGGGTTCGGGTTATGTGCGCGGCGGGATTTTTGACCGGCTGAAATTGAAGCAGGATGGCGGCGGTTTTCACTTCCGCGACCGCAATCACCGCCGCCTCGGCGATATTCTCGCCCAGGGTGCGCCGCGTTTCCCGGAAATCGCGCTGTTTGTGGTGCCGGAGGAGCAGACGCTGGATGTGGCGCGGCCGTGGCAGTTGGAGCTGCTGGTGCAGCGCGCTACCGCTGCGCGGGAAAAGGCGTTCATTACTTACGATATGGATTACAGCCTGCCCGCCGCTTATTTGAAGCAGATTCCCAATCCGGATTATGTTGAGCCGCCGCCCGCGCCGCCACAGCCGGAAGTGGTTGCCGCCGCCGATAATGGCGGGGCGGTCGCCGCCGATGCGGGCGAATCCAGCGTGCAGGAGAAGATTGCGCGCCAGGCATGGAAAGACAAGACGGTGCAGATTGCGGTATTGTCCTTTGCGATTTTTGTGCTGGTCTGCGTTTTTATGTTGCAGGAATGGATTACTTCGTATCCGCGCGCTTACAAGGCGTTCCGCATTTGCTATCTTGCTTTCACTTTCTTTTGGCTCGGCGGTTATCTCGGTGCGCAATTATCGGTGAACGGGCAATTGTCGGTGGTCAATGTCCTTACTTTTACCAATTCGCTCGTCCATCATGAGTTTAACTGGAATACGTTTTTGATGGACCCGGTGATTTTTATTCTGTGGAGTGCCACCGCTTTTGGTGCCTTGATGTGGAATCGCGGCTTTTTCTGCGGCTGGTTGTGTCCGTTTGGTGCATTGCAGGAGCTCACCAATTTTATTGCGCAGAAATTGGGCGTGCGGCAATTCAAGTTTCCGTTCAAGGTGCATGAACGGATGACAGCGATTAAATATATTATTTTCCTGCTGCTTTTTGGTTTTTCTTTGTACGATATGGGGCTGGCGGAGCATTTGGCTGAAGTCGAACCATTCAAAACCAGTATTATTCTGAAATTTGGCCGCGCTTGGCCGTATGTCGCCTTTGCCCTGATTCTGCTGTTGATTGGTCTTTTTATCGAGCGCTTTTATTGCCGCTATTTGTGTCCGATGGGCGCGGCACTTGCCATTCCCGCCAAATTGCGCCTCTTTAACTGGCTCAAGCGCTATCAGGAATGCGGTAATCCCTGCCAGAAATGTGCGCAGGATTGCCCGGTCGAGGCGATTTTCCCCGAAGGCAATATCAACGAGAATGAATGTATCCAGTGCCTGAACTGTCAGGTGCTGTATCATGACAAGTCCCGCTGTATGCACCTGCTGCTGGAAATCGCCAAGGCACAGAAAGCGGCGGAGCGGCAAAAACGGGTGGAAGCCATCCGCAGCGGCGAAGTTGCCCTGAAACCGGTCGGTGGCGAGTCACCCGTCAGCGGGGCAACCGGCTGAACTATAGCGATACACGCGGAGCTCTGTACAAGGCGCGCCGCCGAAGACAGTACAAATTAGTACGGCGAGGCGACGCAACACCGTACAGGGCTTTGCGTGGATTGCTATAGATACACGGGGAGCGCTTCCCTGTATGTACATTTCCTTCACCTCTAACTGGAGAATCATCATGTCAGAAGACAACCAATTAAAACTGAAACGTCGCGGATTCCTCGGCGCAGCGGTCGCAACAGGCGGTGCCGTCGCGGGCGGCGCAGGCCTGCTCGCCTCCTCACAAAGCGCCAGCGCCGAAGAAGCCGGCAAGGCGATTGACCACGTCGCACCGGGCGACCTGGACGAATATTACGTCTTCAACTCCGGCGGCCAGTCTGGTGAAGTCCGCATCCTCGGTATGCCGTCCATGCGCGAGCTGATGCGCATCCCCGTCTTCAACTACTGCGGCGCCACCGGTTGGGGCCGTACCAACGAAAGCCGCCGCATCATGCGCGAAAAAATGCTGCCGGAGACCAAAAAATTCCTCGAAGACAAGGGCGGCATCTACATGAACGGTGACCTGCACCACCCGCACATGTCCTTCACCGACGGCACCTATGATGGTCGTTATATCTTCGTCAACGACAAGGCGAACACCCGCGTTGGCCGCATCCGCTGCGACGTAATGAAATGCGACGCGATAGTCGAAATCCCGAACGTCTCCGCCATCCACGGCCTGCGCCCGCAGCGCTACCCGAAAACCGGCTACGTCTTTGCCAACGGCGAGCACATCATCCCGTGGCCGAACGACGGCAAGAAAGTGCTGGATACCGAAAACGCCAAGGAAGATTACTGGACCGCCTTCACCGCCATTGACGGCGACACCATGGACGTCAAATGGCAAGTGCTGGTGGACGGCAACCTTGACAACATGGACGCCGACTACCAGGGCAAATACGCCTTCTCCACCTGCTACAACTCCGAAAAAGGGTTGGACGTCGGCGAAATGTCCTCCAGCGAAACCGACTGGGTCGTCGTCTTCAACATCAAGCGCATCGAAGAAGGCGTGAAAAACGGCGACTTCAAAGAAATCAATGGCGTACCGGTACTGGACGGCAAACACGGCTCCAAATACACCCGCTACATCCCGGTGCCGAACTCGCCGCACGGCTGTAACGCCGCACCGGACGGCATCCACATCGTGCTGAACGGCAAACTCTCGCCGACCGTCACCGTCATCGACGTGCGCAAACTCGACGACTTCTTCGATGACAAAATCGAAGCGAAAGACCTCGTCGTCGCCCAACCCGAACTCGGCCTGGGGCCGCTGCACACCGCGTTTGACGGCAAAGGCAACGCCTTCACCACCCTGTTCATCGACAGCCAGATGGTCAAATGGAACATCGACAAGGCCATTCGCAAATACAAAGGCGAAGACGTTGACCCCATCATTGACAAAATCGACGTGCACTACCAACCCGGCCACAACCACACCTCGATGGGCGAAACCAAAGAAGCTGATGGCCAATGGCTCGTCTCGCTCAACAAATTCTCCAAAGACCGCTTCCTGAACGTCGGCCCGCTCAAACCGGAAAACGACCAGCTCATCAGCATCTCCGGCGAGAAAATGAAACTCGTGCACGACGGCCCCAGCTTCGCCGAACCGCACGACATGATCATTGTCCACCGCAGCAAGGTGAACCCGGTCAGCATCTGGAACCGCGACGACAAATTCTGGGAAGAAGCGCGCGAACAGGCGAAAAAAGACGGCGTTGACCTCGACACCGCCAACCAAATCGTGCGCGACGGCAACAAAGTGCGCGTGTACATGACCGCGACCGCGCCCGCCTACGGCTTGCCGAAATTTGAAGTGAACGAAGGCGACGAAGTCACCGTTTACGTCACCAACAAAGAGCTGATTGAAGACCTCACCCACGGCTTCACCCTCGAAGGCTACGGCATCGCGATGGAAATCAGCCCGCAGGCGACCTCGTCCGTCACCTTCAAGGCAGACCGCCCCGGCGTCCACTGGTACTACTGCCAATGGTTCTGCCATGCGCTGCACATGGAAATGTCCGGCCGGATGCTGGTCAAACCGAAGGCATAAAAAAGAACCCCCTCCCCCGCAGGGTGCGCTAGCACCCGCAGCGGGGGAGAGGCGGGGCTTCCCATGAAAAAAGGCGGATGCCTTTTTCATGGGACCCCGGGGAGGGGGTAGCGTAAGCGGTGCTTCCGCCAATGCTAAAATACCCGCTGAATACCCTTTACCTGTTTGACAGTCAGCCTCGTAGGACGGTTAGCGAAGAACGAGCAAACCGCCCGTACAGCAAACGGGCGGTTACGACGCAAGCGTCTAACCGCCCCTACGGCTTGCTGCAGCAGGCAGCGTTCTGCGGATGCACCCAGATCAGCCCCCTCCCCCGTGGGGGAGGGTTGGGGTGGGGGCAGCAAATAAACCGCGTAGCGCGACCACCTCCAAACGATGTAAACAGCCACTAAAGAACTGACCATCCCGACAGCCATGAAAAAACCATGACGCATACCAACCCCAAAACCCTGACGGCGATCCTCATCGCCGTAAATTTTATCCAGAGCGCCCACGCCCTAACCTTGCCCCAACCCGGCGACAATCCCGCACAACCCGCACCCCAAGCGGAAAACGTCGCCCAGCCAAGCAGCGAACCCGCACAGCCCACGCCTCCAACCGAAACCGCCACCCAGCCAAGCGACCAATCCGCGCAACCCGCACCCCCAGCCGAAACCGTCGCCCAATCAAGCAGTGAACCCGCGCAACCCGCACCCCCAACCGAAACCGTCGCCCAATCAAGCAGCGAACCCGCGCAACCTGCATCCCCAACCGAAGTCGCCGCCCAACCAAGCGGCGAACCCGCACCCCCAACCGAAACCGTCGCCCAGCCAAGCGACCAATCCGCGCAAGCCGCGCCCCCAGCCGAAGCCGTCGGCGAACCCGCCCCAGCCCCACACCCAAAAGAAATCACCCTGCACCCCGGCGACGACCTGCAAACCGCGCTTGACGCCGCCCAGCCCGGCGACCACATCACCCTCGCCCCCGGCGTCTGGCAAGGCAACTACACCATCAATATCCCCGTCACCCTGAGCGGCAGCCAAAACGGCGACACCATCCTCGACGGCGGCGGCAAAGGCAAAGTGCTGCACCTCAAGGCACCGGACAGCACCATCGAATACCTCACCGTGCGCCACTCCGGCAACAGCCCGTTCGACATGGACTCCGGCATCTTCGCCGACCGCAAGGCAGCACGCGCCCACATCCACCACAACCGCGCCGAAAACAACCTCTTCGGCCTCTACATCTGGGGGCCGGAAAACGCGCTGGTCGAACACAACATCGTCATCGGCCAAAACGAAGGCCGGGTCAACGACCGGGGCAACGCCATCCAAATCTGGAAAAGCCCGCACACCATCATCCGCGACAACACCCTAAGCGGTGGCCGCGACGGCATCTACGTCACCAACAGCAAATACAACCTGTTCGAGAACAACACCATGCGCAATATGCGCTTCGGCGTGCACTATATGTACACCGAAGACAGCGAAGTCGCGCACAACCACACCGAAAACCTGGAGTCCGCCTACGTCATCATGTTCTCCAACCGTATCACCGTGCGCGACAACAGCGGGCAGGACAGCCGCGAACACGGGCTGATGCTGAACGCGGTCAACGACGCCAAAATCCACGGCAACCACATCGAACGCGCCAACAAATGCGTCTTCCTCTACAACGCCAACCGCAACGCCTTCCACGACAACCACTTTGAAAACTGCACCCTCGGCATCCACAGCACCGCCGGCTCCACCGACAACCAGAACTACCGCAACAGCTTCATCGACAACCAGACGCAGGTAATGTACGTCGGCACGCGCTACCACGAATGGTCGCACGACGGCCAGGGCAACTACTGGAGCGACAACAGCGCCTTTGACTTAAACGGCGACGGCATCGCCGACCTGCCCTACCGCCCGAACAACATCCTCGACCAAGTGCTGTGGCGCGCGCCGAACGCGAAAATCCTCATCAACAGCCCGGCGGCACAACTGCTCAAATACGCGCAACAACAATTCCCCGCCATCCACCCCGGCGGCGTGGTGGATAGCCACCCGCTGATGAACCCGCCCGCGGCGCAATAACTTACGTGGTGCACGCCTCACCCACGGCAATGCCCGCATTTATAATATTAAATCTATTTAAACAGGACAATTTAATAGGAGATTTATTATGTCTGAAATTAAATCTGGAAAATGGATTATCCAAGATGTTTTTAAGCAATGGTATCGAATTCCCAATTACCAACGTCCTTATGTTTGGGAAAAAGACCAAGTAATTGACTTGCTAGACGATATCTCGGTCGCTTGTAAGAAAGACTCTAGCGGTGATTATTTTCTAGGCTCACTTATCCTAAAAGAAAATAATGATGGGGGCTATATTGAATATGATGTATTAGACGGACAACAACGTTTAACTACACTATTCTTATTAACCGCTGTTATTCGTGATTTGACGGATAATAAACAACGACAAGATACTTGCCATAATAGTATTTTTCAACAAGGCAATGCTGATGACAATATTCCTGAACGCCTGCGCATCTTTTTTGATATTCGGAAAGAAGTAAGCGATTTTATTGACAAATATATTAAACAGAAAGATGGGACAACTAATCAAAAAATTAAAGAGCTATCAAAGAGTAAAAAAGCTGATAAATCTATTTTTAATATGGCAAACGCTATTTTAAATATACAACAATATTTTCAAGAAAAAATAGCACAAGATGCTAAATTCTTAGACGAGTTTTTTTATTTCCTTAGAAATAAAGTTCTTTTGATTTATGTATCAAGTCAAGATTTGGATGACGCATTTAGAATGTTTACCGTGCTAAATAATCGTGGCGTGAAGCTGCGTAATGCTGATATTTTAAAGGCTGATAATTTAAGTGCGGTAAATTCCCCTGAAAAACAGAAACAATACGCTGAAAAATGGGAGAGCATTGAAAACTATTTTGGTAATGAATTTGATGGTTTTTTATCTCACCTGCAAAGTATTTTGACCAAACAGAAATCGAGCTTATCTTTATTAAAAGAGTTTGAAGATAATATTTTTGCTAAAAATAAGCTCAAAAAAGGCGATGATTTTTTTTGAATTTGTACAAAAATATAAGGAATATAATGCAGAACTTTTTGACGGTAATGAGAATTTAAAATTAAAAAGCCTGCTTACTTTGATGAAGACTGGTTTTGAAAGCGAGATTTGGATTGCACCTTTATTGCGCTATTACGATAAGTTCGGCAAAGAAAATTTGTTGGAGTTTACTGGAAAATTAAATAATAAATTTGCTAGCGATTGGATTTCAGGTTTTACACCAACCTTACGTATTGCAAACATGAATAAAATTATTGAGGAGATTGACAAGGCAGATTGCAGTAATGAATTACTAAATAAAGATTGTTTTACAATAAATCAACAAGAGATCAAAATATTTCTAGAATCGGATATGTATGGCAAGCGTCCTACACGATATATTTTGTTGTTGCTCAATTATTTGTATCACAGCCATGAGCAGCCATTTAATACACCTAAAATAATTAGTATAGAACATATTCTGCCACAAACTCCAAAAGATAATAGTCAATGGGTTAAGGATTTTAATGATAGGCAGCGGCAAGAGTGGACAAATAAACTGGGTAATTTGATTATTTTGTCTCGCAGAAAAAATTCATCACAAAGTAATTTTGATTTTATACAGAAACAGCAAAAATATTTTAAAGGTAACGTAGAGCTTGGACGTTCAGCCAAAATTATGGCAAGTCAAACTTGGACGAAAACTGACGTTGAAGAAAACCATAAAGAAGCACTAGATAAGCTGAAAGGGTATTTTGGTATTGCTTAAAACAGTAAGTCCATAAGTCGGCTACGAGTATCCGACCTACACTATTTTGTCGTACGTTTTCAGTCAGTCTGAAATTTTTGCAAAACTCCGATTTCAATCCATGGGAGAAAATTTGAACGGATTATAAGGAATATGCTTCATGTATTTTTCTGTTTTATCTTGGGGCGGAATGAGGTTTTCGTATCGAAGTTCTTGTTGCGGATTTTGTCCTGGTCGGGTACCACCGGGATTTTTTGGGGGAGGTTTGCGAAATGAAAACGGATTTGCGGGTGGTGAAAACGCATCAGGCGATTCGCGGCGCATTGGTGTCGCTATTAAAGACGAAACCCTTTGCCGATATTGCTGCACAGGAGATTTACGCGGCAGCTTTGGTCAATCGCACCACGTTTTACAAATACTATTCGGGCAAACGCGATTTGGCGGCCAAGATGATTGCCGATTTCAAGCAACAATATGCGGCGAGCCTGGCGATGCGGCTGGAGGCAGACCATTTGTCCGCCGCCCTGCAACAGGCAGCGCAGGAGATTTTCGCGCAGCATGAATTGTTATTGGCGTTGTGGCAGGTGGAAACGCCACGCCTGCATTTGTTTGCCGATATGAAGGCGATGCTGCAACAGCATTTTGTGGCTTTGACGGGCAATGATTTCCGCGCGCTGTTAATGGCAACGCTGCTGCTGGAAACGGTGCGTTTTTATTTTGCACGCGGCGAGATGGTGCCGGTAGCGCAAGTGGTGGAGGAAATGGAGGCGGTGGTGCAACTTTTTCGTGGCTGAATGCGGGGTATGGCAATTCTCGCAGCCTGTACGGCGTTGCGCCGCCTGACCGGGTTTGAGTTTGGGAAAACCCGTTTCCTTGTGCAAACGGGAGCAGGTAAAACCGCCGATATCCCCTCTCTCGTGACGCGAGCAATGTTTGTCCCTGTGGGACTGGAACAGCTCGCGCAGCGACAAGCATTGCCTGCGAAGCAAGAGAGAGAGGCTTACCCGCCGGGTTGTAAACAGCCCT
>ERZ772924.166-NODE-166-length-31754-cov-15.690905_pt1 | contig 31754 bp, 27 predicted proteins | sample MGYA00512116_ERZ772924 | MGnify/ENA primary metagenome ERZ772924 (study PRJEB29015, sample SAMEA2737920) | human oral metagenome | biome: human oral; feature: human-associated habitat; material: dental | place: China | collected 2134 ...
ACGAATCCACCTCCTGCCCCTGGTGCCAGATGGAAGAACGACTGGGCAACCAACTATTTCCGCGTCCGGGCCAAGCCAGCCCCACCACCCACACTGCCCCTGCACCGGCCAACCTGGCCCAGCGTCGCTTCCGGAGCAAACGCCCCCGACGCTTCATCCTGGGCCTGGCACTCACCGCCGCCGTGGCGCTGGGCCTCTACCACCTGGCCACCAGCTACCTGGCCAGCCTGTCACCCACCCAGGTGCTGGCCAACCAGGCCAAACAGCACCTTCCCACCTGGGTGACCGGCACCCACCAGAAACTGCAACCCACCCTGGACGCCGCGCGCCAGCAAGGCCAGCACTGGGTCGACAGCGCCAAGGAAGCCCTGCCGGACCTGTCCACGACCGGCAAATGGATCAAGGGACTCTGGCAGTCAGAGACCCCGGACGACAGCCCGCCCCCGGCTCGCACAACACGCAAACAGCAAGACAAGACCGATGACCCCGCCCCTGCCCACAGCCAGGGCCCCGCACTGACCATCACCGACAAGGTCATGGCCATGCAGCGCGTGCTGCGCCGCCAGGGCTACCCCGTCCCCCTGAATGGCAGCTTCGACGCCGCCACCCGGCGCTACGCCGCCGACTACCTGACCAGCATCAGCGGCGAGCCCACGCCGGACAACCTGAGTGTGCGGGAGTTTTATTTGAGGTTTGAGGGGGTGAGGTAGGTCGCTCTCATGCGAGCACTATTGGGTTCTGGAAGGGATGCGTAGCAAGGTTTGGGGCTCATGAGCCACAGCGGGTGCCCTAGCACACCAACTCCCCTGCCTTCACCACGGGTCATCCCCGCGTACGCGGGGAGCGCACGGTCATGCCGCCCGTGATGGAGGGCGAGACCGGTTCATCCCTGCATGCGGGGGGGAACGCTTTCGCATCTGCTGCCGGCCACCGACGAACTCCGGTTCATCCCCGCATGCGCGGGGAACGCGTGATGGCATCGATGGGCGCCCCGTCGAAGATCGGTTCATCCTCGCATGCGCGGGGAACGCTTCTGCAGGACCGCGAACGTCTCCCGCCAGAGCGGTTCATCCCCGCATGCGCGGGGAACGCACGGAGACGATGGAGATCTCGAACGGCTCCCACGGTTCATCCCCGCATGCGCGGGGAACGCACATCATAGAAGTCGACATCCCCGACCTTCGTCGGTTCATCCCCGCATACGCGGGGAACGCCCCACCGGGAAGAGATCGATGCGCCGCCCGCGCGGTTCATCCCCGCATGCGCGGGGAACGCCTTGTGCGGCTGCCTTGCCGTATCGCCTTGTCCGGTTCATCCCCGCATGCGCGGGGAACGCCGCGTCAGCGCTGCATCCATCATGGCCAGCATCGGTTCATCCCCGCATGCGCGGGGAACGCCCGCAACTGATGACCCAATGGCCGCCCTTGTTCGGTTCATCCCCGCATGCGCGGGGAACGCTCTTCGGATGTCGTGGACAATGCCCAGAGCCGCGGTTCATCCCCGCATGCGCGGGGAACGCAGGGTGAGGCAGGCGGCGGGCTGCCGGGCGAGGGGGTTCATCCCCGCATGCGCGGGGAACGCATCAGCTCGTTTCTTCATCCGTGCGATGAGAGCGGTTCATCCCCGCATGCGCGGGGAACGCTCACGTCCGGCGTGAGCCCGTTAATTGACGACCGGTTCATCCCCGCATGCGCGGGGAACGCGTCTCGAAACACTGGCCGTGCTGCTGGAACGCCGGTTCATCCCCGCATGCGCGGGGAACGCCAACCCGCGCCCGGCGCAACCCCGGGAGGTCTCGGTTCATCCCCGCATGCGCGGGGAACGCAAGGGCTGAACCTGGGACTGACGCCCGAGGAACGGTTCATCCCCGCATGCGCGGGGAACGCCGCTACACGGACGAGGCCGGCCTGGACTCCGACGGTTCATCCCCGCATGCGCGGGGAACGCTGAAAGACCCGCGCCATCTTACCGAGGAACTTCGGTTCATCCCCGCATGCGCGGGGAACGCGCACTCATCCGACGACAGGCCCGCGTCGGTGGCGGTTCATCCCCGCATGCGCGGGGAACGCCTTTTCTTCCTCGACTTTCTTGGCCGCCTCGGCGGTTCATCCCCGCATGCGCGGGGAACGCATCATCGCCGGAGCGCTGACCACGGCCGTTACCGGTTCATCCCCGCATGCGCGGGGAACGCCAGTCCTCGGACGGCGCATAGGTCGCTGTGATCGGTTCATCCCCGCATGCGCGGGGAACGCATCGGTAACGACGGCACCCTGTACACGGTCGACGGTTCATCCCCGCATGCGCGGGGAACGCACTGGCGAGACCTCGGGGGCTGGTTGCGGGGCCGGTTCATCCCCGCATGCGCGGGGAACGCCCGAACACCCGGCGGGGCAGCCGGTACCGGCGCGGTTCATCCCCGCATGCGCGGGGAACGCCAGTGTGTGGCAAAGAACATCATCACTGCCGAAGGTTCATCCCCGCATGCGCGGGGAACGCGAAGAAGAGAAAACCCCCGAAGAACAGGACGACGGTTCATCCCCGCATGCGCGGGGAACGCCCGTTTTATCGTCCGCCGGTTTGCCGTCCTCTCCGGTTCATCCCCGCATGCGCGGGGAACGCGTTGATGTTCTTCGTGGCGGCCAGCTCCATCGCGGTTCATCCCCGCATGCGCGGGGAACGCGCGAGCGATGATGGGCGTATCGATGATGTAGCCGGTTCATCCCCGCATGCGCGGGGAACGCATTGGCGGTTTACTTGGAGGTATTGGCGGTTTCGGTTCATCCCCGCATGCGCGGGGAACGCGCCTGAAAACACCGGGTTTCCATCGTTCCGAGCGGTTCATCCCCGCATGCGCGGGGAACGCACGAACAGGGGATCAGTCATCATCGCCCCCCGCGGTTCATCCCCGCATGCGCGGGGAACGCCGCTGGTGCCCAGCGCCTGGGACAGCATCACAGCGGTTCATCCCCGCATGCGCGGGGAACGCAGAAATGGAAAAGACCGCTGGCGCGCTTAGACCGGTTCATCCCCGCATGCGCGGGGAACGCCGTGTGACAGCCGCCTCGGCCTCCGGGTAAGCCGGTTCATCCCCGCATGCGCGGGGAACGCTTTTTTGCGAGCACCAGTTTTCCGCCCGCGGGCGGTTCATCCCCGCATGCGCGGGGAACGCGAACTGACGAAGGATCAGAACTCGAAGATTAACGGTTCATCCCCGCATGCGCGGGGAACGCACCATTACCCAAGACGGCGCCTACGAGGACGTCGGTTCATCCCCGCATGCGCGGGGAACGCACTTCCAATAAGTTATTGATCTACCGACGGAAAAGTGAGCTCTCAGATTCTACCAAACATTCTGGTTGTTAAAGAGCGGGGGACTGCTCGGTGGGATGAAACGCCACAAGATGCAGCCCATCAAACTCTACGGGTAAGCGTCGGTTGGCACCCAGGGTTTGAAACTCGTATCCGGATTCATGACTGCTGGCCCACGCCATGACGACGCTACCCTGCTCGTACCCCGCCTGAAGATGCTCCCATATCATCTCTCGGGTTCTCTTGGACACGTCTCCAATATAGACGCCGGCACGCACCTCAAGCAGCCAGATGGCCATTCTTCCCCGCAGTCTGGGAGGAACGTCTTCGGTGACAACAACGACAAAGCTCACTGGTCATTCCTCGCGTTCATCACCACAGTCTTCAGGACGAACGATGTCCTGCATCCCCTATGGATACCGGGTTGGGAATCGCAGGCGGAATGGATTCCGGCGGCGCTTCAGGTGGAGAGATCTCGCCGGCGGCCAGAACCTCTTCGATGGTGGGGATGATCTTGCCAAGAAGCTTGTCGCTACGAAACAGGTCACGACATGCGAGCCGGACCTGCCTTTCAGGATTTCCGGGAGACTGCGCTGCAATTCTGAAAGCTATGGGAACGACTGTATCGAACTTGAACAGGTCCGCAATGTCATAGACAAAGGACAGCGGTTTTCCTGTGTGGATGAATCCGACTGCAGGCGCATAGCCAGCTGCCAGCACTGCTGCCTCGGTGATGCCATACAGGCAGGAGGTGGCCGCTGACAGGCATCTGTTGGGTATGTCAGCCGCATCCCAGGTTTTCTGATCGTAGTTCCTGGACTTCCAGTCAACGCCGTACTGCTGTGCCAGAAGCTTGTAGGTTTCCCTGACCCTGGCGCCTTCTATACCTCTCAGCTGCTCGACGCTACGTCGCTTTGGGGAGGGCTCTCCAAAGCGGATCTCGTACATCTTCCGGACCACCTTGAGGCGGAGATCATCATCCAACGCAAGCTTGGCTTGATAGAGCAATCGATCGGCGCGAGCGCCACCGGGTTGGCCACTGGCGTACAAGCGGACACCAGATTCACCGACCCACACCAGCAGGGTTCCCGCAGTGGACGCCAGGTGTACGGCCGCATGAGATATCCGGGTACCAGGCTCCAGCATGATGCACGCGATGGAGCCCACAGGAATATGCATGCGGACGCCTTTCTGATCAATGACGACGAACGCCCCGTCCTGCACGTCGATCTGTCCGTACTGGACAAAGATCATCGATACACGATCTTTCATGGGAAGCGGTCTGATGGGCGGAAGCAGCGTTGACGTACCCATGGATCAGCAAAGCGGACGAACCAGCAAGAGGCCGCAGCCAAAGCTCCTGGCGTGACCCACTCCCTCAAACAGCGCCTTCCTCAAGGCTTCTGGATCTACCACCTCTGCTACACCTTGATAATCAAGACTGGAGAACTGAATGGCCTTGTGCTTCTCGCCAGTCTCTCTCCATCTCCCAGGCCTGAGTGCATGTTGGCAGTACCCTTTCTGAAGGACACTGCGCTCATCGACCCGAAGCCCCCAGTGAGCAGCGCGCTCCAGTATCCACTTGAGCCCTGCCTCATCCATGGCAACGGCCGCATCATGCCCCAGCTGACGCGCCTCTTTCTTGGCATTCATCAGCATGTCATGTCGCCGGGACTTTCCTCCTTCAGCAGCACGGCGGCTGACCACGGGATTGGCCCTCAAGTCGAAACGTAGGGCATCTCCCACGTCGAAGGATGGATCGTAAGCCTTGCTCTGAATGTCGAACCGCCCATCTTCATCATGCGGAGGTCGCTCGGAGACAACATAGTAGGTTCGCATGTCATCCAGACGCCTGAAGATGAAATCACGCTTACCGCCATCAGAGGCAAACAATCTCCAGATGATCTGATGATCCCGATACGCATCCCCCTGCGACACATTCCTGATAAGCCAGGGATCCCGGCTTCCCATGGCCCTCAGACGCACTTTTGAAAAATAATGGCTCATTCCTGCCTCTCCTCAAGTGCCACCCACTCCTTTCTACGCTCGAACTGCCACCTGCTCCTGGACACCGGCTGGTCTGTCCGCATTGCCTCAAAGCTGGCCGCCATGCCAGGCTCCATGCCTTCTTCCCAGTAGTAGCGAACCTGACCAAGCCTGAACATCCGTTGGTCGCCCTCGGAAGGCCATGGCTTGTCGAACTCATGCTTGCGGCTCATCTCGGCCAACGAGGGAAACTGGACGCTCTTGAACGCATTCAGAAGTCCGTTGGCCTGAACCACTTTGGGATCGACGGGCAAGGCCAGCGGGCAGGACTTCCTTCCCAGGTAGAGAGGATAGACCGGACGACGCAGCGCTTCAGCCAGACGCTCCAGCTCTTCGCCTGCCTGATCAACTCGCTCCACGGCAACGATAGCCAAGCTGTCGCACCGATAGTCACGCGATGAAAGCATGGTGTCGATCTTGTCTGCCATCAGCTCCTGGCGTCTCGATCGAAACGTGACTTTGCGAGGTGGCCTACCGACCTGAATGGTGTGATAGTCACGCAGCGGCGTTCCCGCCGCCTCCAGCTTCACACCAAAACGATAGGCGTCCGACAAGCTCTGCTGTTTGCTCTCATCATTGCGGTCGACCCCCAACGCGGCACCAAGCAAACCAAGCAATGCCGATCGAGAGGGCTGGACGGAAGATCGCCGTGTCTCACCCACGGCAATCTCCCCCCAGCTGGCCATGGGGCCGTAGAGCCTCATCATCAAGTATTCAGCCATGACGGCTTACTCCTTGGCGGCAAACTGCAGAAGCGCCTCAAGCGAGCCCTGGCCCGTCAGAACATTGAATTCCTCATGCGCATCCGAGCAAGCGCCATACACCGTGTCCATGTTCTTGCGTACCGTGGACAGTGTCGTAATGGCTTCCTGTGCATAGTCTTCACCATTGACCGGTCTGACAAACGCCAGTGACAGAGAGCGTGGCTGCTGCGTGCCTTTCTCCACCAGGGCGTAATGGGCATAGGCACGGCTGGCAAAGCTGTTCTGCTTGCCCGTAGGACCGACCGTCAGTGCGGTCTTGACCAATGCCTTGATGGCTTTCTCAGTCAGTGCTTCATCATTGCCAAGATTCTTCTTGAGCAGATCCCTATCGATGCAGACGTACTGATAGAAGACCGCTGCAGCGAAGCCAGCCTCACCAATGTGCGCTGCCCCCGGGTCATTCCGGTTCAGATCATCCACGGCAGTGAAGTAGTCATCTTCCACTGCCGAGGCATGGACACCAATGGCATGCGCCACCTGGACGGAAGCCTCTCCGTTGAACTCCGTCTTGGATGCCAGCATCCTGCCAAACATGGCAATGTCCACTGCCGTATGATCATGCAGCAGCGACTCCAGCTCTTCCTTCTTGGGGCCACGCTGCTCATCAGCCAGCTTGCTGACCAGATCGTCCAACGTCTTGCGCTCCTCGGGGGCCACATGGACAAGCTGCTCGATTTCGAGAGGCACATCTTTCTTCAATGCACCATACTCTTTGGCAATCTCTTCCGCCCAATCCTTGGCTTTCTTCTCTGCCACACCCTTTGCCTTCAGTGCCTCGAACACCTCGACCCCCAGCCTCTTCGTGCGGGTTCCGATGCTGCCGGCCAATTCCTGCTGGAAGGTCTCTGAGGTACGCCATGCGCGCTTGAGACTCTGCGAGGATACCCGCAGACGCTCCACGCCTCCCAGACGCGCCGTCTTGGGGTTGCCCAGATCATCCCTGTTCAGGTTGGCGGGCGGGTAGGATGTAAGGAAATGCAGTTGGATGAATTGAGTCATTGCAGATTCTCCTTGATCGATTCCGGTTCGTCGGCATCGGCCTTTTAGCCAACGCTCAGGTAGTAGTCATAAGCCCAGTGAAACTTGACGCCGCTGCTGGCACGTGAAGCCGATTTACCTCGTTCCAGCTGCCAGACAAACAGGTCATCGGCAAGCCGTGCAACGTCGGTCTTCCTGTCTGCCAGCTGGATGGCGCGGCGTATCTGCAGGAAATAATCCTCAGTCATGCTCGTAGCTTGCAAGGCCTTGAATCTAAGCTCACTCATCGCAGGACGCTCTCCGCCGGAGGCTTTCCCAAGATGCGAAGCCAATGTCTTGTCGTCGTCCAGATCCTCTTTGACATGCGCCAATGCCCCTGCGACCCAAGCAAGCTGCTCATAGACTCGGGACTCATCAGAGAACGTCTTGCTGTCGCCTCCCAAGGCAATCAGCCGACGGGCGAACAGTAGCGTCGCACTGTTGGACAACAACTCTTCTGCGGTCATGCAACGCCGCAAACGGGCACGGTCTGACCGGCCTTGGCCTCGTAGTTCTCCAGGCAGGTCGTCCTTATCCTGCTCCCTGGGTTGCAAGGACCTCCACCAGTCTCGAACCCATTGACGCTGCCGCTCGCTCATCTTGAACTTTCTGGGTTTCATGATTTCGATTTCCCTTTCGCTTTGGTCTTCTTGCCCCGATTCGGATCCACGATGTCCCACAATGGCTTGAGCTGCTTGCCAAGATTCAGTTCCTTGCCAAGATCTGCCCTAGCCTCGACGACCCGCTTCATGTTCTGCTCCTCAATGGGTGCGCTGAGCACCCAATGGTCGAACAGCCGCAGTACCGCGCGCCTTGTTTCGTTGAGCCAGGCCTTGTAAACCACAGTAAGCTTGCCTGCCTCATCTGCCTCGTCCTTGGTCCCGTACAGATCCGACAGGCCGTTCAGCGCGTTGTAGAACAGAGGTTCGGTTGTCTCCCAGAAGCTGTCGAACACGGCGGGTTCAGAGCCGACATCTCCTGGTCTGTTGAACCAGGCCAACTTGACCTGCTTGTGCAGCGCATAGGCCATGCCTTCCGCCGAGTCCAGAACGTCCTTCACTCGACCGATGAAGGTCAATCTATTTCTCGCATCGAGCTCATGAATCGGCAAGGTGCTGTCATACCAGCACATGGCTTTCATGTTCGACATGTCGTAGCCGAAGCACCACAACCTGTACCCCTTTCGCCCTTCCTTCCGTGAACGCTTCTCATTGAAATGCCGTGTGACTTTTGCGGCATCCGGTTGATGATCATCATTCCCCAGAACCAGCCCCAACCACTCGCGGTAGCCTTTTCCGGCCTGCCTTCCCTTGATGGAAATAGGCGGTTTCTCCCCCTTGGAGTCAAGACTGTACGGTGTCAGGGGATGCAGCCAGTTCCCGGTATAGTTAGTTCCGCCATGCCGGGTCAGATAGTGACGAATCGTTCGGACACCCTTGGCCGCGCAGATGGAGCAGTTTCCGTGGACGTCAATGCTCGATGTGTCGATACGGATACGACGGGGCATGCTCCAGTAAGCCTGAAGCGGATGGGCTGATTCCGGCGTCGTCTCTACGCCATCGCTACCGTCACTGGTCCGGGTCGCAACCATCCAGGGCAGTACGTCGCCAATCTTCTTGATGTCAGAATAGCTGTCATTCAAAGCTTCCTTGGGCAGCACATTGAGCCAGAGCTTCTGCCACAGCGTGGACGGCTTTTCAGGGCTTTCATCGACGGGTACGACCAAGGTGGTAATGGGGCCGCCACCCCGCAGTGAGGTCCTGACGCCCCTGCCTCCCGACGGAGCGTTGATCTGTAGCGTGAATAGGGCCTGAGCAAAGCAGCTGTCGCACAGCGCGAAGTCTTCCTTGTGCTTGTTGAAATACAGGTTGCTATCGGAACCTGCATCAATCAAGAGATCACGTACCGAGTTCTGATTCGGCTCCAGGTTGGCCGTCTTCAGAAGCAGAAGATCCTGCATGAAGGCAGGGCCATCTGCCTCCAGCTCGAAGGCGTTCTGGTATGGGCTGAACGCCTTGGCAAGGTCATCACGACTCGGTGGATCTTGGTAAAGATCCCTCCACTCACTCTCGTCTTCAGGTGCCATGGACAGCTGAAGAAGACCGATCAGTAGCTGATAGATTCCGCCCCTGAAATCCGGACGCGGAGCGTTGATGTCTACCAAATCACTGTCTGCCAGATCAGCAAGCGAGATCTTGCGCGCAGTACCCGACTTGAGCTGGGCGGGAAGCCAAGGATCGGAGATGAGATTCATCATGTCAGTTCCAATGAATGACGATCCTGCTCTTAGTAAAGGAAATTTTCACCTTAGCCTTCATGAGTTCACACCCTATCTGCATAGCTACCATCATCAACCACGTATCCCACATACCTTCGTGCACCCCCTCCGCCATGGCAGACATCTGAATAAGCAAACTGCACAAGTAATTCATACGGGACCCCCGTCGAAAAACACAACATGAGTGCACTTTACTACAGACAAAAGTAAAACACAAGGTTTATTGCCTTTACCGAGATGTTCTAAGCTCGAGCGTCACCACTCTAGCTCAGTCCTGTAGAATCTTTAGGTTCCCTTTACGTAGGGGATGAACCGGTTTACTGCCTGTGAAGACGGCGTGACCGTATACCGTTCCCCGCGCTTGCGGGGCTTTTTCTGCTTCAAAATTAGGCATCACCAGATCAGCCCCTCCCGGCTGTTGTAGTGCATCGTTCGTTCCTGCCCTCTGTCGTCGGCCACCTGCCCAGCAAAGCCTACCCCCTCCACGACGAGGGGAAGGATGAACGCATGATCCCGTAGCAACGGGGTCTTTGCTCTCAATGTCTCGAGGGTGATGGCAAATCTTGCCTGCCAGGAATCAGCAAGCCTTTGGGCAACACTTGCCCGAACGCGGACAGCGGACTGTTCCCAGGGGTTGCTGTCTTCGGCGCGCAGTGGGCGCAGCACGCCGTCCTGCCATATCGCCAGGTAGATGTTCAGGGTCTCGTCGCCGAGTCGGGTGGGCACCCTGTCATCCTCGTACCAGCGGGCGCTGCTACCCATGCAGTAGCCCTTCCCGATTTCCAGAGCATTGAAGTTGGCCTGGCTCTGCATGGCCATGTCCTGGCCGATCTGTTTCAGGCTCAACGCTCGCAGTTCGTCCGGAACACAGTCCAGATCGGCACCATAGACGGCCTCCACCAGATGGCGCACAGCACCGGGCTCACCTTGCTCACCCGGTGTGGTGATGTTTCCGGCTTCCTTCAGCGCATTCGCCCCCAGCCAAAGCTTGCCAGCGTCCGGATACACATAGGCCGCCGTCGGGAAGAGCGTTTTGTACCAAGAGGCATCCGGACTTCCCTCCAGTGAAGGGGTAAGAATGACCAGCTCGGGCCTTGGCCTGCCATCCCGGCCGTCCTGGGACAGGTCCCCATTAGCCTGACGGAGGTGACGATGCAGACGGCCAGCCCGCTGGATGATCAGGTCGATGGGCGCCAGATCGGAGATCATCAGATCGACATCGAAGTCCAGACTCTGCTCCAGCACCTGTGTACCCACCAATACCCAGCCTGCACGACCCTGGCTTCCGGAGTGCTTGCCGAACCTGTCCAGCACGCGCTCTTCGATCTCCAGCCGGTCGCCCATGGCGTATCGGCTATGGAACAGCATGAGCTTCTGGTCGGACGATACTTCCTGCAACAGGCTGTACGCCTTGCGAGCATCAGCCACCGTGTTTCTTATCCAGGCGACACATCCACCCTTTTGGGTAACTTCCGAGATCCTTGCCAGTATGGCTTTCTCGTCATGAACCATGCTGACCTGCACGCGACGCTTCAGCTGTGGACGCGTCTCGCACGCATGGGCCCGAATCTCCTTGCCGATCTGCGTTGCCAGGGGATACCTGTTGTCATCCAGTTCACAGCCCTCATCGATTCCCAAGCCGCGCCGATAGGCGTCGATGAGCCTCTCCCGTGTCTCCAGCGGAAGGGTGGCAGACAGCAGGATGACACTGCCGCCCTGGCTGGCATGTGCCATCAGCAACTTCTTCAGCAACGACATCATGTAGTCGTCGTAGGCATGCACCTCATCCACCAGAAGCACTTTGCCGCTCAGGCCTATAAGGCGCAATGACTGGTGACGAGCAGGCAGAACAGCCAATAAGGCCTGGTCCAGCGTACCGACGCCCACCTCTGCCAGCAGCGCTTTCTTGCGATTGTCCGCCAACCAGGCGTTGCACTGCGCACTGGCGCTGCTTTCATCCGGCTGGTAGCTACGGTCTCCGGGTTGATCCTCGGATTGCAGTACGCTTTCCTTGAACTCCTTGACCAGCTGCCGGGCGCCGTGAGAGAGCACCAGCGATGGATTGCTGCCTTCCCTGTAGAGACGCTGATAGACCTCTCCCACCCGCCGGTACATCTGGTTGGAGGTTGCCATGCTGGGCAAGGCAAAGTACAGGCCCTGCGCGCGACCGGCCTGCATCAGCCGCTGGGTCAGAATCAACGCGGCTTCGGTCTTGCCCGCACCGGTCACGTCTTCAAGCAGGAATAGCTGTGGCCCGTCCTCCAGTTCGACGGTTGCAGCGTAGTTCTGCAAGGGCGTGGGTGACTTCAGATAGTCGAACAGCTTGGTGGGATCATCCCAGTCCTTGACCGGACTCCAGGCCAGGCCCGTACTGGCAACTGCCTTGTCCGCGAACTCAAGCGCCTTCGGCCAATACTCGGACAGTGCCAGGGGCTGACTGCGATAAGGGAACAGGCTTTGGTTGGAGCCCAGCCAGTCTGCCAGAATGCCCAGCCCTGCCAGACGCCACGAGTGCTTCTTCAGTATTTTCGTATGCTCACTGCCGGGTTTCGGCAGGGGAAGGACATCTTGCAGGATCAGGTCCTTCACATCCGACATGAAATGCTCTGCAACTTCCAGGTCGACTGCCATGAAGGCTGTGTCCACATTTGCTGGAGCGGTCCCTCCGTCCTCACTGTCCAGCGGCGGCTTGCCGTGGTGGCCTGCTGTTGCCCGCATCCAGATCTCCCAGAAACCATGGTCTGGCGACGGTATTCCCTCAGGGACTGCCTCCGTATCGACAAGCTCCATCCACAGCCACCACCCCAGCGTGTCATGGCGCTGGTTATATCTTTTGACGGGGTTGGGAGGAACCAGCCCCGGGATGGGCTCTGGCAACAGCCCTTGAAATGCCCGGGCGAACTTGCCCTGATCATGCAGGGCCATGAAGAAGACGAACAGGGCTTCGACCTGCCGCTGGGGCCAGCCGAGTTCTTCAGCAAGCAGACGCAGAGAAAAATGAGGGAGGTCCAGAAGCTTTCTGGCACATGCCGCGACGTCCATAGCGTGGAATGGCAGCAGGTGGTACGCGTCTCCCTCCTTGTCCTGAGAAGAGGCTTTACCCCAGTAGGAAAAGTACGATTCAGCCATTCCGAGCCCTTTTCATGGCGCATATGAACAGCCCTCTGCGTCAGCCCCCTCCTCCAACGACTCTGCCTTGGATGCCTTGTCTCCTACGATGGCCGCCAAGGTAGTCAACCCACCAACTGGACGAGAGAAATCTACATTCAGGTGCAGATGGACACTGCCACTACGATACGAAACGCAATATTGTGTGTCCACCGCTGCCTGGATGTTGCTGTTTTATCCCGACAAACGGTTCTTGCCTCTCCGACGGGCGGTCGATTTCAGGTCATGCGCGGCAGATTTCCCTTCTTGCACGGCAGCCTCCCCACCCACACCCCTATTCCGCCACAAACGCCCCCTCAAACCCCCGCAACTCCTTCTGCGTCAGTCCCACCTCTGGCGACAGCGCCACCTCACGCCATCCGGCGACTGCTGCTCGCACTTCATCCAGTACCTTCTGCGCAGCTTCCGGCGTCAGCGCGAATTCCCGGCAGCGAGCCAGCAGCATGCGGGTGTTGGTGATGGGGCCGTCCTCTTCCGAAAGCCACACCTTGGATTCTCTGTCCTTGTCCGGAAAGGGGTTGATGTCGAATGCTGGTGAGAGACGCCAATGGCCGTTCGTGGCATGCAGGAAGCCGTGGTTCTGCAGGTGGTCATCCACGTTGGTGATGAGCAGGTTGAAGATGAGGCGCCGCCACAGTTGCTGCAGGTCGGCGGTGGGGTCGAGCGCATGGCGGCGGATGACTTCGGCGATTTCCAGATAGCTTCTTTCATCATCCCGCGAGGCCTGCAGCATGGTGGCGGCCGACTGGTAGGGAATGCGCCCGCCATCCGGCTGTCTGTCGAAGCGGTAGATGAGGGCGACGGGAATGTCTGCCAGCTGCACGACTCTCGATTCGGCTGCCTGGATGCCGGCACGTTGGGCGAGCTTCAAGGCCAGCACTTCGCCACGTGTGACGCTGCGGGTGTCGCCAATGCTGGGAAACTTGCCGATGGCCAGGCGGCCGTTCTCGTCCACCAGGGTGCATTTGGGGCGCATGCCGCCCAGGGAGGTACCCCTGCCCTGCAGGTAGCGCAGGTCTTCGTCGGTCTCGTCCCCGCGCTCGATGGCATGGCTGGCCCGGAAGGCGCGCTCCAGGGCGATGAGGGGCGGTGTGGTCCGGCGGCCGGGCTCAACGGAACGGTGCCATTGGCCATCCGCACCTTTCAGCCTCAGCGCACCAACGCGGGCGCTGTCGTCCACGGCCAGCAGGTAGTCCAGTTCGGTCAGTGCGCCCAGGGCCGGGTCTTTCTGGCGGCGCTTGGCATGGTCCCGCGCGATGACTCTTCTTCCCCAGGCGTCCGGTGCCGTGTCGGCCAGCGCGCCATGAAAGGGTGAGTCATGCGAGGTGGCGGCCTTGTGAGGCTGGTGGCCGGATGTCCACTGCAGGTCGGCTGAAACATTGAAGCCATCCGGGCTGGCCAGCCAGCTGGCGTCGTAGGCAAAGGCCGTGCTTTCGCGTCTTCCCTGGCGGGTGTAGATGAGCGATCCGATGGGGGTGCCTTTCTGCCCCACGCACACCTGCACGTGCTGGCGAAGGGTGTTCGATGGTGCTGCCATTACAACCCTCCCGACACGTTCCTGGGCATCCGTACCCGCTTGGGCAGCTGCTCATCCATCAGCAACAGGCCAATGTCGTCGTTGGCGGTGTCCATGAGGTTTTCCAGGGCCTTCAGGTCACCCAGGATCATCATCGCCCGGGCAATGAAGTGGATGGGGATACGAGGGTCGCCTTTTTCGATGCGGCGCACGGTGGAGACGGATGCCCCCATGCGCTGTGCCATGGAGTCCTGCGAGATGCGGCGGCGGCGGCGGGCCAGCGACAGGTCGTGACCCAGCTTGCGAACGGCGCGCTCGACCGGGAGGGGCATGAAGTCTGACATGAATTAGCAGCCTGTTGGAGATGCTTATAAGCGCCAATATATCCATTCAGGACGTTAAGTTCAATGACCGGCAAGACTGACGCCTGACATGGGCGCCCCATGCGGGGTTACTGCTTTTAGCGCTCCAATCAGGATGCTTATGAATGTATATGGCTCTCGTGAGACCTTTAACTGCATGATTCTTGGAGAGACATGCAAGGGGCGCTCATCCCCGTGCCTTGCCTTCGCGCTACCCGGACAAGGCGTGCTGACCCGACATGCCTGCCACCGCCGCCTGACCCCTGTTACCCGTTGCTTTTTGCGCTTCTCGGGCTTCCTCCCCAAGCCTCAGTCTGCCGTCTGCTCCCTTCCGTGCTATGTTCCCTGTCACCCCGGCCCATTCGGCCGCCAGGATGGATCCAGAGCCCGGGCGGCAGGCGCCGCAACGGTTTCTGGCCTCTGTTCCTCCCTCTGCAGAAAGCACCATGCCCACACCCCTCACCACGGATTCTTCCCTCACCCCTCCCCCCACCCACCGGGTCGCGCTCATTGGCGCGCCCACGGACGTAGGGGCCAGCCGTCTGGGGGCGGCGATGGGGCCGGATGCGTTGCGGGTGGCGCAGTTGCCGGCGGCGCTGCGGGCGCTGGGGGTGGACGTGGTGGATACGGGCAATCTGGCGGGGCCGGTGAATCCGCGCGGCGGGCGTGATCCGAAGGCGGCGGGGCTGCGCAATCTGCCGGAGGCGGTTTTCTGGACGCAGGCGGTGCACGATGCGGTGCTGGCGCAGCTTCAGGACGGACGGATGCCGATCATGCTGGGGGGCGATCACCATCTGGCGGCGGGTTCGCTCAGTGCGGTGGCGCGTCATTGCCGCGAGTCGGGGCGCAAGCTGCGGGTGCTGTGGCTGGACGCGCATTCGGACTGCAATACGCCGGACATTTCTCCCAGTGGCAATATTCACGGGATTCCGGTGGCCAATCTGCTGGGTCTGGGGCCGCAGCCGCTGATCGGGCTTTCGGAGCAGACGCCGGCGCTGTCAGCGGAGCATTTCTGTCAGGTGGGGCTGCGGTCGGTGGACGAGCACGAGAAGCGGATGATCCGTCAGCTGGGGCTGCGGGCGTTCGACATGCGTGCGATTGATGAGCTGGGCATGCGCGAGGTGATGCACCGTGCGCTGGCGGATGTGGATGCAGACACGCATCTGCACGTGAGCTTCGATGTGGATTTTCTGGATCCGGAGATTGCGCCGGGGACGGGGACGGCGGTGCGCGGGGGGCCGACGTACCGCGAGGCGCAGCTGTGCATGGAGATGATTGCGGACACGGGCCGGCTGGCGTCGCTGGATATCGTGGAGCTGAATCCGGCGCTGGATATCCGCAATCAGACGGCAGAGCTGGTGGTGGATCTGGTGGAGAGCCTGTTTGGCAAGAGCACGCTGATCAACCGCTGACCGGGTTGTCGGCAGGCATCCGTCCGGGCTGGCCATCGGCGCCGGTCAGGACGGTGCCTTTGAGCGCCTCCTTTTCTTCCTGCAGGCGCAGGTATTTGGCGTGGAGCTGTTCGCGGCTTTCGTTGAGGTCGAAGTTGATGGGGATGCACTCGACGGGGCAGATCTGGGCGCACTGGGGTTCATCGAAGTGGCCGACGCATTCGGTGCAGCGGTTGGGATCGATGATGTAGTACTCGGGCCCCATGGAAATGGCTTCGTTGGGGCATTCGGGTTCGCAGCAGTCGCAGTTGATGCACTCGTCGGTGATGATGAGGGCCATGTCAGCGGCTCTCCTTGCGCGGTTCCTGCTGGCGCTTGAGGTATTTTTCCTGCAGGGCGGCAAGCACCACGGGATTGACGAAGGCGCGCACGTCGCCGCCCATCATGGCGATTTCCCGCACCAGGGTTCCGGTGATGGACTGGTAACGGTCGTCGGGGATGATGAAGTGGGTGTCGATGGTGGGCTGCAGGATGCGGTTGAGGCTGGCCATGCGGCGTTCGTAGTCGAAGTCGCTGGCGTCACGCAGGCCGCGCACGATCAGGCTGGCGCCGATGTCGCGGGCAAAGTCGGTGACAAGCCCGGAGAAGGGCATGACGCGCACGTTGGGCAGCCCCACCAGGATGGCCTTGGCCATGTCGACGCGCTCGGCCATGGTGAACAGGGTGTTGGAGCGGCTGTCGGAGATGGCGACGACGACGGATTCGTGATGAGCGGCGACGCGGTTCACAACGTCCTGGTGGCCCAGGGTCAGCGGGTCGAAGGTTCCGGGGTAGACGACGAGGGACATGGTTCGGAAGTAAGCAGCTGATAATGGACCTGTCCGGCCTTGCCGGCGCGGATGACGGCCAGGCTGTTGCAGCCCTGCTGGGCCAGCCAGTCGTCGGTGATGGCGTGATCGGCCTCGACGTAGACAAGGCCGTGGGGCGCCAGCCAGGGCAGGACGGCCGGCAGGATGCGCGGCAGCCAGCCGGCTCGGAAGGGGGGGTCCAGCAGGATCAAATCCTGCAGCATGGGCGGCCGCTGGTCAAGCCAGCGGGCGGCGTCGGCGCGGACGACCTCGATGCAGGCCCCTGCCCCGAGCTGCTGGACGCTGGCGTTCAGACCACGGGCGATGGCGGGGTTCTGTTCGACCATCAGCACGCGGGCGGCCCCGCGCGAGGCGGCCTCGAAGCCCAGGGCGCCGGAGCCGGCAAAAAGATCCAGGCAATGCCAGCCGGAAAGGTCCTGGCCCAGCCAGTTGAACAGGGTCTCGCGCACCCGGTCGGGGGTGGGCCGCAGGCCCGGCGAGTCGGGCACGGGCAGCAGGCGGCGCTTCCATTGGCCGCCGATGATGCGAATGCGGGAGGACATGGAGGGGTACTCGGAACGAAGCCGTTAGTTTACCGGCTCTGCCCATGGGCCCGCTTTGTTCCCGGGTGCCGATATCCGGCAGGCCAGCGGGACGGACAGGCTCTAGAATTGCAGCAACGCACACCGCAGCAGACTCACACAGGACGCACGACATGTTCGGTTTTTTCCGTCGCAAGAAGAAAGAGAAGGAAGATGCAGCCGCAGCCCAGGCTGCTGCGGCCGAGTTTGCCGCCACTGATGAGGCTGCTGCCGAGCCGGCTGGGGAATCGGCCGAGGGCGGTGAGCCAGCGGGTGCCACACAGGCACCTGAAGCGCTGCAGGCGCAGGACGCGCCGGTCGAGGCTGCCGCTGCCCTGAAGGAAGCGGTTGCCGCGAAGGAAGCCCCTGCCCCGGTCGAGGCCGTGGCACCCCAAGCACCGGCCGAGCCAGTGGTGGAAGCTCCTGCGCCTGAAGCGATGGGATCTGCACCGACGGTGGAGGCGCCCACACTGGAAGTGGTGACGCCCGCCCCGGAGACTGTATCCCCTGCGCCGGAGGCGGTGGCGTCCGTACCGGAAGAACCGTCCGTTCCGGCAGTGTCCGAGGATGCTGGTGCGCCGGCTGCCAGTGAGGCCACGGTCTATGGCGAAAGCGAGATCGTGCCGCCCACGCAGGCGATGCCGGAGGCGGTGCGGCCGGCGCGAGCCGGCTGGTTCGCGCGGCTGCGCGGGGGGCTGGCGCGCACGCGCTCGCAGCTGGGCAGCATCTTCAGTCGCAACCGGATCGACGAGACGCTGTATGAGGAGCTGGAGACGGCGCTGCTGGCCAGCGACACGGGCTATGGCACGACGACGTGGCTGCTGGACGAGCTGCGCGATCGGGCGCAGCGCGACCGGATCAACGATGCGGCAACGCTGAAGACGGCGCTGATCGACATCCTGACGGAACTTCTGTCGCCGCTGGAAAAGCCCATCGACGTGGACCGGGCCGATCCGTTGGTGATGATGATCACCGGGGTGAACGGGGCCGGCAAGACGACATCGATCGGCAAGCTGGCGCGCCATCTGCACCAAATCGACCAATCGGTGCTGCTGGCGGCGGGTGACACATTCCGGGCGGCGGCGCGCGAGCAGCTGGCGCGCTGGGGCGAGCGCAACCAGGTTCACGTGATTGCCAACGAGGGCGGCGATCCGGCCGCGGTGGCTTTCGATGCGATCAAGGCCGGGCAGGCCCGCAAGGTGGACGTGGTGATGGTGGACACGGCCGGCCGGCTGCCCACGCAGCGTCACCTGATGGACGAGCTGAAGAAGATCCGTCGGGTGATCGGCAAGGCGATGGACGATGCGCCGCACGAGGTGCTGCTGGTGCTGGACGGCAATACCGGCCAGAACATGCTGGCGCAGGTGCAGGCCTTCGACGAGGCGGTGCAGCTGACCGGTCTGGTCGTGACGAAGCTGGACGGGACGGCCAAGGGCGGCGCCATTGCGGCCCTGGCGCACACGCGGCGCGACAACCCGCTGCCGGTATATTTCATCGGCGTGGGTGAAGGCGTGGAGGACCTGCAGGCGTTCAGCGCACGCGAATTTGCCACGGCGCTTCTGGACTGAGTACGCATTTCATCGTTTCCTGGCTGCATTCCGGCGGAAGTGTGTCGCTTTTGGTTGACGCCCTTTCAGTGTCGGGCGACCATGTCACTTGCATCGACAAACGAGGACTACGCTCACCATGCAAGCGGTCATTCTTGCCGGCGGCTTCGGCACCCGGATCAGCGAAGAAAGCGCGGTACGCCCCAAGCCGATGGTCGAGATCGGCGGGCAGCCCATTCTCTGGCACATCATGAAGATCTATGCCTCGCACGGCATCAATGACTTCGTGATCTGCTGCGGCTACAAGAGCCACATCATCAAGCAGTACTTCCACGAATACGCCATCTCGCGTGCGGATGTGACGTTCAACCTGGGCACGAACGAGATGCAGATCCACCGCAACGAGTCCGAGCCGTGGTCGGTGACGCTGGTCGAGACGGGCCAGGATTCGATGACGGGTGGCCGCATCAAGCGGGCTGCCAAGTATGTGAAGGGTGACACCTTCCTTTGCACGTATGGTGATGGCGTGAGCAACGTCGACATCACCGCCTCCATCGAGTTCCACCGCAAGCACGGCAAGGAAGCGACGGTGACGGCCGTTCAGCCCCCGGGCCGCTTCGGGGCGTTCAGTCTGCAGGCCGACCAGACGCTGGTCGATTCGTTCATGGAGAAACCGCAGGGCGACGGCGCCTGGATCAACGGCGGCTTCTTCGTGCTGGATCGCAAGGTGCTGGACCGCATCCACGGTGATGATTCGGTGTTCGAGCAGGAGCCGATGCGTTCGCTGTCGGCCGATGGCCAGCTGGAGGCCTGGCGCCATACCGGCTTCTGGCAGCCGATGGACACGCTGCGCGACAAGCACGTGCTGGAAGAGCTGTGGGCTTCGGGCAAGGCGCCCTGGAAGTCCTGGTAATCCACCAGACAACCATTGTGTGAGCGAAAGGGGCGGGCATACCGCCCCTTTTTCTTGGCAGGCCCCCTGCCCTGAAAAAGGTTTCCGGCTTGATACCCGTTTTCGCTTACGGGCATAGACCGACCCTGCTTGCGCAAGACAGGGAGCCGGAATAGACGCTTTTTCTTCAACAGGTTAACGGAAGGTATTCAAGTACTGCCTTGCCCCTGATGAGGCTGTACATGGCGTAACAATAAACACCGAAGACCTCACTCATAGAATTTGGGCATCGTGTGAATTGCAACAACATGCCCCATGACCACTGTCTACTTTGACCGGAAGATCGACGACGACAGCCGCCGCAAGATGATCTTCGACGGCGACCTGTTCGTGTATTCCGCCAATGAGCATTCGCTGGCGCTGATCGAGCTGGCCCGCAAGCTGATTGCCGAGGCCTTCCCCGGTCTGGATCCGCGCACGGCGCAGGATCACTATCCGGTCGAGAAATTCGCCGAGATTCTCTCGAAGCTCAAGCCGGCCTTCATCCATCATCCGGAATGCAAGCGCATCATCCCGAAGATGATGGAGTACATCGGCTGTGATCTGGAAGAGACCTATTTCGACGTGCCGCGCATGCGCACGTCCACCAGCCACAATTACCTCACCAGCGGCATTGCCTATGCCTTCCATGCACACCGCGACACCTGGTATTCGGCGCCGATGTGCCAGATCAACTGGTGGATCCCGATCTTCGAGGTGAACGGCGGCAACGCCATGACCTTCCATCCGGAGTGGTTCGCGCGCGAGACGCCGAACAATTCCGAGATCTACAACTACCAGGAATGGAATGCCAGGCAGCGCTTCAATGCAGTCACGCACGTGAACAAGGACACTCGACCGCAGCCCAAGCTGCAGGAAGACATCAAGCTGGAGCCGAACGTGACGGTGGTGACGCCGCCGGGCGGCATGCTGCTGTTTGCCGCGGCGCACCTGCATTCGTCCATTCCGAACCAGACGGGCGAGACACGCTTCTCGATTGATTTCCGGGTAGTGAACCGCAAGGACCTGCGTGCGCGTGACGGTGCACCCAACGTGGATTCGCGCTGCACGGGCTCACCGATCAACGACTATCTGCAGGGCACCACGCTGGAACACCTGCCGCCGGACATCCAGAAGATGTATCTGGAGCCGGTCACGGCCTGACACGCTGCAGGCGGCCAACGGGCTGCCACGGCCTACTCTCTGCAGGCAGCCAAAGGGTCGCGACAGCCTGATGGTCCACCGGCTCTCGGCAGTCCCCTTCGACCAGGCTGCCTGACCCCCTGAAAACGAAAGGCCCGGCACTGCATGGCAGGCCGGGCCTTGTCGTTCATGCGTCATCGGGGATGACGCATGGGCACGGACATCAGTTGTAGCGGCGGTAGACCACCTTGGTGGGGGCGCCGATGAGCAGGCCATCGGTGCTGCCGGCTTCCAGGGCTTTCTTGTAGACCTTGGCGGCCCGGCTGAAGGCCTCGATGGTGTAGTCGATGTCGGCCTCGCTGTGCGAGTAGCTGACGATGAAGCTGGGCGCCAGCACGCCCCAGCGGATGAGTTCCTGCATGAACAGCGTGCGGAACGGCTGCGAGGGCTTGTGCTCGTGGTCGTGCGTGGAATAGAGCAGGTTGCATCCCCGGCCGGCCACCGACAGGTATTCGCTGACGCCCAGAGCGGCCGTGACCTGCTCGATGCCGGCACGCAGGCGCTCGCCCACGTGGTAGAGGTGCTCGATGACCGGCTCATCACGGTAGATGCGCATGGTCTCGATGGCGGCCGCCAGGCTGGGACCTTCGGCACCGTGGGTGGTGGAGAGCAGGAAGACGCGCGCCTTGTCGTGGTAGAGGCCGCCCAGTTCCATCACTTCACGCTTGCCGGTGAGCGCGGACAGCGAGAAACCATTGGCCAGCGCCTTGCCGAAGCACGACATGTCGGGCGTGACGCCATACAGCGTCTGGGCGCCGCCCTGATGGAAGCGGAAGCCGCTGATGGTCTCGTCCAGCGTGACCAAGGCACCGTTGCGGTGAGCCAGGTCGATGACCTTCTGCAGGAAGCCGTCCTTGGGCTCTTCGGTACGGGCCGGCTCCAGCAGCACCATGGCGATGCGGTTCGGGTACTGTTCGAAGAGCTTCTGCAGGCTGTCGATGTCGTTGTAGTTGAACTTGACGGTGAGTTCGACTTCAACGCGCGAGACGCCGCCGTCCATGGCAGTGGTGCCGATGAACCAGTCGTTGTACGAGAAGAAGGGGCTGTTGCTGCAGATGGCCACCAGGTCACGGCCGGTGTAGGCGCGAGCCAGCTTCAGCGCGGCGGTCAGCACCGTGGAGCCGTCCTTGGCAAACTTGACCATCTCGGCGCTGGGCACCAGCGACTGCAGCATCTGGGCGCATTCCAGCTCGATGGGGGCCGGGCGGTTGAAGTTGTTGCCCAGCTGCATCTGCCGGTAGGCAGCCTCGATGACGGACGGATAGGCGTGGCCGAGGGTGACGGCGCGCAGGCCCATGCCGTATTCGATGAATTCGTTGCCGTCCACGTCCCAGATGTGGCAGCCCTTGCCGCGCTCAATGAAGCCGGGCGAGCGCTCGGGATACTGGTCATCGCCCTTGGCGTAGGTGTGTGCGCCACCCGGAATGGTGTCGTGAACCTTCTTGCGCAGGGCTGCGGACTTGTCGAAGCAGGTGCGTTCCACCATGCCGGGAACGTTCGGCTTCTGGGTACTGTTCATGGGATGTCGACCGGCGATGAGATAGGGAAGTCGGAGCGTATTCTGAACATTACGGCACCGACCGCAACGAAACAAAGAAATCTGCGGCTACCTTACAACGACTTCCAGCAGCTGGTTGTTCAGAAGCGCCTCGGCGGCCTGATGGACCAGATCGAAGGGCAGCTCGGCCATCTCGGCAATGTCCAGAAGGCTCTGGCTGCCGTCGGACTGGTTCAGCACCCACAGAAGCGCCAGCTGCAGTTTCTGCCCTTCATTGTGGCCGCCGATGAGCGAGTACAGGCCACGCCGGCCCAGCTGGGGCTCGCCGAAGGGGCTGAGGTTGTTGAAGCTGAGGTTGCGCTCGACGATGCCGAACGCCGCCAGCAGCAGGCCCAGCGATCGCTCCAGGTGCTCGGGGCGGATGAAGTCCAGGTTGTCAGCCGAAGTATGGTACTGCGGGTAGCTGCCGTAGGTGGAGCGCGAGAAGCAGCCCATGGGCAGATTGAAGCCGGGCGAGCAGAACTGCCGCTCATCATAGCCATAGGGCATGAAGGGCAGCAGGTGGTGCTTTTCACGGCTTTCGGCCAGCACCAGAGCCATGATGCGGTCGATCTCGGCATCGCCCCGGCGGCTGCGCTTGTAGTGGTAGTCGCCGGCATCGCCCACGCCGGAGATGACCACGCCGTGCGCCACACGCTTCGTCACGTCCTGCCGCTGCGACAGCCAGGCAATGGCACCGATGGTGGCCGGGATGAACACGAAGCGATAGGTGTAGCGGCGCTTGGGCAGTGCGGCCAGCGTCTTCGCCAGCCAGGTAGCGGTGGAGATGCCCGACAGGTTGTCGTTGGCCAGCGAGGGGTGGCAGACGTGGGTGGAGACAAGCACTTCCTCGACACTCTCGCCGGGCAGCACGCATTCACCGAAGGTGAGCGAACCCTGCACCAGGTCGGTGTCCACGCACACTTCGTAGTTGCCCGGCTGGAGCGACTGCAGCTGGCGGTCGGTCAGGCAGAAGCCCCAGTCCCGCTTGAAGTACTGCGTGCGGTAGGGAATCCAGTCCGGCCGGTCGGGCAGCGAGAAGAGGTGCGGACGCAGCTCTTCCAGCGACAGCGTGCCCCGGAACGGAGCGCTGTAGTTGACCAGATGCAGATTGTGCTCGGCAATGTCGACGATCTTCTTCCCGTCCGGCCCCTTGATCCAGGCACCCCGCACCTGCCACTCGGCCGGCACTTCCCAGTCGAAGATCTTGGTGCCGGTGGGCACTTCGGTCACGGTGAGCGGGATGTGCTGACCGATGGCGGCCAGCGTGTCACGCACGCCCTGCCCGGTGATGCTGCGCAGCATGGGGTAGAGCTGCGTGCAGAAGGCGTGCATGGCAGCGCCCTGCCCTTCGGCCTGGCGGGCCAGGGCAGCAGCCGATTCAACGACGATGGCTTGGGTCATGGTGACGGGGATATGGATCTGGATAGAAGACGGGATGCCCGGGTGGCGGGCAGGCCCTTGTGCGGCCTGCCCTGCCGACGGTCAGTCGTAGATCTGGACTTCGGGCACCAGGATGACGAAGCGGCCGCCCCATTCACGGATGGCGCTCATCTGCTTCATCACCTCGTCCTTCAGGTTCCAGGCCAGGATGACCAGGTAGTCGGGCTTGGTCTCGAGGATGCGCTCGGGGCCGTAGATGGGGATCTGCGTGCCCGGCAGGAAGTGGTTCTGCTTGTGCGGGTTGCGGTCGACCGTGTACTCGATGTAGTCGGAACGCACACCGGCATAGTTGAGCAGCGTGGCCGCCTTGGCGGGCGCACCGTAGGCGGCGATGCGCTTGCCCTGCTGATGGGCATCCAGCACGAAGCGCAGCAGGCTGCGCTTGCTGGCGCGGATGCGCTCTTCCAGGGCCAGGTACGGCTCCAGCGTGTCCAGGCCGGCGGCACGCTCGCGGGCCTCCATCTCGGCCACACGCGGGCTGACGGGCTGGTTGCCGGTCTTGGCAGGCTGGCAGTACACCCGCAGCGAGCCACCGTGGTTGGGGATCTCTTCCACATCGAAGACCGACAGGCCATGGTGGGCCAGGATGCGGCTGAAGGTGAGGAAGGAGTGGTAGCAGAAGTGCTCGTGGTAGATGTTGTCGAACTGGTTCTTCTGCAGCAGGTTCAGCACGTGGTGGAACTCGAAGGTGGCCACGCCCTGCGGCTTGAGCAGGATGGAGAAGCCCGCCACGAAGTCGTTGAGGTCGGGCACGTGGGCCACCACGTTGTTCGCGGCCATCAGGTCGGCGGCATGGCCCATGTCGCGCAGCTTGCGGGCGCTTTCACGGCCAAAGAACATCACCTCCATGGGGATGCCCAGCTTGCGGCCTTCCTCGGCCACGTTGGCGGCGGGCTCCACGCCCAGCACGGGCACGCCCTTGGGCAGGAACCAGCGCAGCAGGTAGCCGTCGTTGGCGGCGATCTCGACCACCTTGCTGTTCGCCCCCAGCTTGAAGCGCTCGGTCATCTCGTCGGCGTAGCGCTTGCCGTGGTCCAGCATGGCCTGCACGTAGGACGAGAAGTAGGCGTAGTCCGAGAAGATGGCCTCACCGCTCTGGAACTCCTCCAGCTGCACCAGGAAGCAGTTGCTGCAGACGTAGGCGTGCAGCGGGAAGAACGGCTCCATCTTGTTGAGGTCTTCCGGCTTGCGGATGGCATTGGCCATGGGCGACATGCCCAGGTTGGCCACAGTGTGACGCAGCTGGGTACCGCAGAAACGGCACTTGGCGTGGGTGGCGGCCAGAGTGGCCAGATCCTTGCGATCGGCAACGGAAGAGGTTTGAGTTGCAGACATGGTGATGAAGGAGAGGAGAAAGACCGGCGAAGGTCACGGCCACACGCGGTGGCTTCCAGGGTGAGCGGCGATCAGGCCCCCCGAAAGGGCCCTTGATCACGATGCCTGCAACGTACCACACTGCCGGGAGAGCCGTCGACGACAGACTTGGCATTTGGCTTCTTCCGGGGGACGAAAGACGCCATTCGTCGGGAAAACACGGCAAATGTTCAGGTTCCGGCGATGTGAGGAATAAAAGGAAACGGCGCCCGAAGGCGCCGTTTTCAGGATGCCGGCCAGGATAGCCGGCATTGGGCAGGATCGGACCGAAGGCCGATCAGAAGATGCTTTCGCGCACGAAGATCAGGTCGTCCGGACGGATCGGATCGTCGAGCTTGGGCTCCAGCACCTGGATGTTGCGGTCACCCACGCGACGGTGCAGGCGGATGCCACGGTCGGTACCGCGCAGGGTCAGACCACCGCCCTTGGCAACGGCCTGGGCCACGGTCATGCCGCGGTCAAGCACGTACTGGCCCGGACGCTGGACCTGGCCATACACATAGTAGTTGGGGGCCTTGTTGACGAAGATGGTGTCGCCAGCCTGCAGGACCACGTCCTTGCTCAGGTCGCCTGTACTGAACATCTCGACCAGGTCGATCTCCAGACGCTGCGGACGGCCGTTGCGGGTGGTCATGAGCAGCACGTTGTTGGAGCCGGTCTCGTTGACGCCACCCGCCACCGAGAGGATCTCGGACAGGCGCATGCCGGTGGTCTCCAGCGGGTAGCGGCCGGGGTTGGCCACGTTGCCCAGCACCGAGACCTGCTGGCTGCGGAACTGCAGCACGTTCAGGGTGACCTGCGGGTTCTGCAGGAAGCGGCCCTCACGCAGACGGGTGGCGATGAGGTTCTCGGCCTGCTGCGGCGACAGGCCGGCCAGCTTGACCACGCCCAGCAGCGGGTAGGAGATGACGCCGCTTTCGGAGATGCGGGCCTCGACGGTCAGATCCTGGGACTGGAAGACCTGGATGCGCAGCACGTCACCCGGCCCGAGCAGGTAGTCACTGCGGGAGGTCTGGGCCACGGCCTGGGACGATGCCAGACCGATGGTGGCCAGGGCCATCAGCCCCAGCACGAACTTCTTGAAGCGAGAAAGAAACATGGATGCCGTCCTATGAAGGGAGATCAGCTTGCCCGAAGGGCTGCGAACGGAAAGGGGAATTGCCCCGCGCAAGAATCAAACGCCCGGGCACGCCAAGCGACCGACAGGCCGTGAACGCCGATTCTAGACCGGCCTTTGTGGCGCCAGCGTGAATGATATCCCTTGCTTTCGTAAGATTGTCCAGCAAAGGCAAGCTGACAGCAGGTGCAATGGGAGGCGTGCCGGAAACGACCAAGCCCCGGCGGGAACCGGGGCCTGGTGACGGGCCCGGGTCAGGCCCGGGCCGCAAGGCAGGGAAGGATCAGAACTGAACCTTCAGGCCAAGGCCAAAGATGTTGGCCTTGTAGTCAAGGTTGGCACGGTTGGAGTCGCGTTTCTCATGCGAGACGCTGGCCATGAGGAACATGTTGCGACGGAACTCGTAGTCGGCCTCGGCACCGATCATGTAGATCTTGTCCTTGCGCTCGACCTCGCCGGCGGCCAGCTGGTCACCCTTGTAGCGACGGTCGTAGTAGCGCAGGAACGGATCGATGATGATCTTGCCGGTGGCCTGGATGGTGGGGCTGAAGTTCAGCGACCAGGTGTCGGCGTAGGAGCCGGTCACGGCGTCGTCATCAGGCTCGATGGAGCGACCCAGCGAGGCGCGCATCTGCACCGCACCGCTGACGGCCCACTCGGTGTCGAAGCCGGTGGTCAGACCGCGGAAGTTGCGGTTGCCCTGATCGTAGTCACGACGGGTGTAGCCGACGAAGCCGCCCAGGCTGCTGTCCTCGCTGGGACGGTACTGGATGCGGGCCTGCAGCGAATCCTCGTCGTAGTCGTTCTTGCGGCAGTTGTTGTTGCACAGCAGGGCGGAGCCGTCGTCACCATAGCGCTGGGCCGACTTGTACTCGCCGTCAGTGGCGCGATAGACCAAGTCGACTTCGATGCCGGTACCCGGCGCATAACGCACGCCGCCTTCGGCCGACTTCAGGTCATAGTCGGTGTCCTTGTAGACTTCCAGCGAGTTGCGGCTGCGGACGTAGTCGACGCCACCGATGACCGACCAGGCCGGCGTGAAGCGGAAGCCGGCGTTGAAGAACAGGTTCTGGGTGCTGATGTTGTTGCGGTCACCCGAGACGTTGGTGGTCTGGTTGTAGATACGGTCCTGCACCGTGGGCTGGCGGCGGTCCAGCTTGATGCCGGCGCGGCCGAACAGCGGACGGCCCACAACCCAGTCCAGCGTGGAGCCGACGTTGTAGCCCACGTGGTCGAAGTCGTCGTATTCCTTGTACTTGAAGCCCTCGACCTCGGCGTTGGCGCGCAGCCGCTGCTGGCTGATCAGGCGGTCGAACTCGATGCCCATGGCGCCCGTGAGATAGGTGTCGCCCGCTTTCTTGTTGCTGTAGATGCCAGCCTGGGACTGGTTGTTCAGACGCAACATATTGCTATCGTGCGTAACACCGACGCGGCCGGTGAGCTTGATGACATCAGCCTCGGCGTTGGGGGTCCAGTCCTGATCAGGCACTTCCAGCTGAGCCTGTGCCTGGGCAGCGCTGGCCGCCAGGCCACAGAAGATGGCTGCCACGGCAGCACTGGCCGCGCGCAGTGCCGGACGCCGTGCGGCTTTTTTTTGTGTTCCGATGATTTCTTTCATGACTACCCTGTCTTAAAAAGCTCAGAATGGGGCATGGTACCGCCACCGACGGCCCTGCTCTGCTTCCACACTAATGCATTGAGCCGAACATGCCAAGCCCCAGACCCCTGCTGTGTGAACACTGCCCGCATTCCCGAAGCTGTTGCCTTCATCGACACCTGATCCCATCCAGCGTCCCGGGCACTTCTGCGTGAACCCTGACACAGAAGGGCCAAACCGATTACCATCGGACGGCTGCCCCCAGCCGGCCGGTGTTGTATAAATAACCCCCAGCAGACTCCTGATCCGGGCTCGCCACATTCCCGGCGCCCCGGCAAGCGGTATGAACAGCCCCACCTTCGCTTCTTCCATCGTTCCCATCCGTACCGGCAACCGCAGCATCCTGTCGCTGGTCAAGTCAGTCATCGACCCCATCCTGGCGGTGGCCTGCCTGCTGCTGGTCACCGTGGCCGCCGGGCATCCCCTGCGCGCCCAGGAAATGGTGCTGGCCGTCCTCACCTTCGTGCTGAGCTACCCTGGCAGCGTCCCCTTCCGGGTCTACCAGGCCGGCTACCTGCGTCACCTGCTGGGCAGCTGGGGCCTGGTGGTGGGGCTGCTGCTGGTCTTCGGCCTGATGATCGACGCGCTGCGGCAGTTCGACCAGAACGTGCTGGCCACCTGGGTCATCGCCACCCCGGTCGTGCAGGCCGTCAGCCACTGGCTCTCGCCCATGCTGCTGCACAAGGTCATCTCCATGCGTCCCGAGCAGACCGCCATCGTGGTGGCGGCCAACAGCCTGGGCCGCACGCTGGCCCGGTCCATCCAGGACGACCCGCTGTCCCAGACGCGCATCATGGCCTTCTTCGACGACCGCACCCCGGACCGCCTGGGCGAGGTGACGGAAGCGCCGGTGGCCGGCGGCTTCAGCGCGGTGGCGCAGTTCGTGCGCGCCAACAAGATCGACCAGATCTTCATCGCCCTGCCCATGGCCTCGCAGCCGCGCATCCTGAAGCTGCTGGAAGACCTGCGTGACACCACGGCCTCCATCTACTTCGTGCCCGACATCTTCATGTTCGACCTGATCCAGGCACGGGTGGATTCGGTGGGCGGCCTGCCGGTGGTGGCGGTGTGCGAGACGCCGTTCTATGGCACCACGGGCGTGCTCAAGCGCCTGTCCGACATCGTCATCGCCTCCATTGCGCTGATCGTCACGCTGCCCATCACGCTGACCATCGCGCTGGCCATCCGCCTCACATCCAAGGGCCCCATCATCTTCAAGCAGCGCCGCTACGGCCTGGACGGCTCGGAGATCAACGTCTACAAGTTCCGCTCCATGCGGGTTCAGGAAAACGGCCCCGAAGTGCGCCAGGCCACCAAGAACGACGACCGCATCACGCCGGTGGGCCGCTTCCTGCGGAAGACCTCGCTGGACGAGCTGCCGCAGTTCTTCAACGTGCTGCAGGGCCGCATGAGCGTGGTGGGTCCGCGCCCTCACGCGGTGGCCCACAACGAGACCTACCGCAAGCTGATCAAGGGCTACATGATCCGCCACAAGGTCAAGCCCGGCATCACGGGCCTGGCCCAGGTCAACGGCGCACGCGGCGAGACCGACACCATCGAGAAGATGGAGCTGCGCATCCGCTACGACCTGGAGTACCTGCGGCACTGGTCGCTGCGGCTGGACCTGAAGATCATCCTGAAGACCATCCTGGTGTCGTTCCGCGACCCGAACGCCTACTGAGGCCCTCCGCCCCGGTATCCGCTCGGAAGGCCCCGTCAGCTCCGGCTGTCGGGGCCTTTCCACAAGAGGTTGCGCATCCTGTCAGCGAAACGGTCCCCTCCCGCGTTTTCTGCAGAAACCACACAGGCTTGACAAGCCACGACATTTCCGACACAAAAAAAGCTGGCACTCTCCACAACGAAGTGCTAGTATCTAACCCGCTAGTCATTTACAGGAAACTACTGCCACGATGACGACTCACTCCGTTGCACTTGCCACTCGCCAGACCGGTGTCGTTGCGCCTGCCGTTCCGTCACTGGGCAATCTGGACGCCTACATCTCTGCGGTCAATCGCATGCCCATGCTGTCCGCCGAGGAGGAGTCCAGCCTTGCGCGGCGTTTCAAGGAGCATCAGGACGTCGATGCTGCCCGCACGCTGGTGACTTCCCACCTGCGTCTGGTCGTGTCGGTGGCTCGCCAGTACTTGGGCTACGGTCTGCCGCACGCCGACCTCATCCAGGAAGGCAACATCGGCCTGATGAAGGCGGTCAAGCGCTTCGACCCCGATCGCTCGGTGCGGCTGGTGTCGTTCGCGCTGCACTGGATCAAGGCCGAGATCCACGAGTACATCCTGAAGAACTGGCGGCTGGTGAAGGTGGCCACCACCAAGGCCCAGCGCAAGCTGTTCTTCAACCTGCGCTCGATGAAGAAGGACCTGGACACGCTGACGCCCGATGCCGTGACCGACATCGCTGAACAGCTCAACGTCCGCGAGAAGGACGTGACCGAAATGGAAACGCGGATGACCGGCCACGAGATCGCGCTGGAGCCGCAGGGTGACGACGAGGAAGGCCCGGGCTTCGGTCCGGCCACCTACCTGGCCGCTCCCGGCAGCGAGCCGACCGAGATCATTGAGGGCCGGCAGCGCGACTGGCTGCAGACCGAAGGTCTGTCCAACGCACTGGCCACGCTTGACGAGCGCAGCCGCAACATCGTGCAGTCGCGCTGGCTGCGTGACGAGGACGAAGGCGGTTCGCGCACGCTTCAGGACCTGGCCAACGAGTATGGCGTGTCGGCCGAGCGCATCCGCCAGATCGAGGCGCAGGCCATGAAGAAGATGAAGGCGGCGCTGGCCAGCTACGCCTGACGCGCCCACGCCGGGGCCCCGGGCCCCGGCGCACCCTCCGGGATTGATGGGTGCGCCGACAGTGGCGCGTCAGCCACAGCGCGGCGATAATAAGACAGTCCCAGTCTGGCAACGTCGGCCCGACGGACGCTCTGTCATCGCCGCTGAACGGCGCATACCGCATATCCCATGGCACTCGTCATCGAAACCCGTTCCTCGCACGGGTCCGTCTCGCGCACCCATCTCCGGGCTGGCACCACCCGCGTCGTCGTGCGGCCGGGCGACACTTTCCGGCTCTATGACGAGGACACCGGCAAGGCGCCTGCCAAGGCCGTGGTCAAGCAGCTGGACAACAGCATTCTCGTCGACAACCTGGCCGATGGCGCCCAGGGAGCCGATCAACCGCAGGCCGTGGAACTGCTGGGCTTCTACAGCTCGTGCAGCGTCAGCTCGCCCTGCCATCTGGAACTTCCCGAAACGACGTCCGGCACGGTGGACATCACCCCGGCCACGGGCGCCATTGGCGCACTGTCGGACGGCTCGTTCGTGCTGGTGGATCTGGCCCAGACCAGCGGCGCGGCCGCAGGCGGCGCCGCCGCGAAGGTGCTGGACGGCGCTGCCCCCGCAGTCGCGGCGGGTGCAGATCATGCCGCCGAATCCGGCACCCTGCTGTCCGAATCGGCCCGCCCGGTGATCTATGGACTGGGCGGCGCAGCCGTGCTGGGCCTGGCACTGGCTGGCGGGGGCGGTGGTGGTGGCGGGGGCGGTGAAGCCCCGGTTGCCAATACGACTGCGACCCCTGCCCTGCCGCCCACCACACCCGCAACACCTGCCACCCCGGCGCCCACCACGCCGACGGTGCCGCCGTCGGTCACGGAC
>ERZ772924.171-NODE-171-length-31194-cov-4.186808_pt1 | contig 31194 bp, 30 predicted proteins | sample MGYA00512116_ERZ772924 | MGnify/ENA primary metagenome ERZ772924 (study PRJEB29015, sample SAMEA2737920) | human oral metagenome | biome: human oral; feature: human-associated habitat; material: dental | place: China | collected 2134 ...
AAAAACAGGTACTTTCGGTGTTGGTATCGGGGTAGCTTTGTTCTTCTAAGCTGAGAGATTTTATAACTAAATTAAGAATATGGGGTGTTTTAAAAATAGCAATATTTTTAAGCACCCTTTTTTATAGATAAAAGTGAACCTATATTTTTAATAAACATTACTAATAATTTATAATATGAAACATTCCTTATTCTCCGCAACGCTACTTCTTTTAGTAGCCTGCAATCAAAACCCTAACAACACTAACGACGAAAAGATGAACTATCCTCAAACACGTATGGATAATACCGTCGATACTTACTTCGGCACTCAGGTGTCTGACCCTTACCGTTGGCTTGAAGACGACCGTTCTGCTGAAACCGCTCAGTGGATAAAAGCCCAAAACGATTTTACGTTTGGTTATCTCTCCAAAATACCTTATCGACAAGCAATAAAAGAGAAACTCGAGAAACTCTGGAACTATGAAAAACTGAGCGCTCCTTTTACCGAAGGTGATTATACCTATTATTACAAGAACGACGGCTTACAAAACCAATCGGTGCTCTATCGCAAAGATAAAGAAGGCAAAGAAGAAATTTTCTTAAATCCGAATACTTTTTCTAAGGACGGAACTACTTCATTAGGAGACGTTGCTTTCTCCGAAGATGGTTCGTTAGTAGCTTATCTCATCTCAGAAGGCGGTAGCGATTGGCGTAAAGGGATAGTGCTCGATGCGAAAACTAAAAAGAGAATAGGAGATACCTTAGTAGATATAAAGTTTAGTAGTATCGCGTGGAAAGGCAATGAAGGCTTCTTCTATTCCAGCTACGACAAACCCAAAGGCAGTGAGCTATCAGCAAAAACTGACCAGCACAAACTTTATTATCACAAACTCGGTACATCTCAAAAGAGTGATAAACTCATTTTTGGAGGCACACCAACGGAGAAATATCGTTATGTGTCGGGCACAGTATCCAATGACGGGAAATATCTGTTCATTTCGGTTGCCAATGCGACCTCAGGTAATAAACTATTTGTAAAAGATTTATCTAATCCTAAATCTTCTTTGGTAACTATTACCAACAACTTCGATGGAGATACAGGATTTGTAAATAACCAAGGCACAACGCTCTTTTTAGAAACCAATATCAATGCGCCTAACGGTCGCTTAGTGAAAGTAGACTTTAAAAATCCACAGCCAGAGCATTGGCAAGATGTTATCCCAGAAACCAAAAATGTGCTCAGTATTACTACCGCAGGCAAATATCTATTTGCTAAATATATGGTAGATGCTCTTTCTCAGGTAAAACAATACGACTACGAGGGGAAGCTCATTCGCGAAGTGAAGCTCCCCAGTATAGGTAGTGCGGGAGGTTTTTATGCTAAAAAAGATGAAACACACACCTATTTTAGTTTCACCAATTACGCATATCCTACCCAAATATACAAAATGGATTTGGCAACAGGAGCTACTGAACTCTATTGGAAACCCGCTATTGCTTTTGATGCCACTCACTACGAATCTAAGCAAGTGTTTTATACTTCTAAAGATGGCACAAAAATACCAATGATGATTACCTATAAAAAAGGAATCAAACTCAACGGTAAAAATCCTACCTTATTATATGGATATGGAGGGTTCAACATCAGTTTGATGCCTACATTCGGTGTTGCCAATGCGGTGTGGTTAGAACTTGGGGGTGTATATGCTGTTCCTAACTTACGTGGAGGAGGTGAATATGGTAAACAATGGCACGATGCAGGCACTAAGATGCAAAAGCAAAACGTGTTCGACGATTTTATAGCAGCTGCTGAATATCTTATAAAAGAGAAATACACCTCTCCCCAATACCTTGCTATCAGAGGAGGCTCTAACGGAGGGCTCTTGGTAGGAGCTACAATGTTACAACGCCCCGACTTGTTTAAGGTAGCTTTACCCGCAGTAGGCGTGCTCGATATGTTGCGTTATCACACTTTTACCGCAGGAGCAGGCTGGGCTTATGATTATGGTACATCTGATGATAGCAAAGAAATGTTTGAATACTTAAAAGGCTATTCACCCTTACACAATGTAAAACAAGGAGTAGCTTATCCTGCTACCCTCATAACAACAGGAGACCACGACGATAGAGTAGTACCTGCTCACAGTTTTAAGTTTGCTGCGGAATTGCAAGCAAAACAAACGGGCAACAACCCTATTCTTATACGAATAGAGACTAATGCAGGGCACGGAGCAGGAACACCAGTGAGCAAAACTATAGAACAAAACGCCGATTTGCAAGCATTCACTCTTTGGAATATGGGGATTAAAACACTCCGATAAAGAGTAGGGGAGAGGAAAAAGGAAAATAGCTTCGTAACAATATTACACAGCTTTTTATACTATTTAGTAGCCAAAAGTGTTTACAAAAGAAGTATTAAATAGGGTAAAAAGTAAACTCATTCTTTTACTTTTTTTTTACATTTCAAGGGGTAAAAGGGGTTAAAATGTAAAAATAGTGTTAAAGTTTGTAGGTTATTGAAAAATATTGTTGAATAAATTTTGTGTGTATAAAATAAATGCGTACGTTTGCGCCCTAATTAAATGTGAATTTAAACAATGTTTATGGCAAGAAGAATATTTGTAATGCTACTTGTACTATTAGTACTAGCTGCGTGTAAGCGTGGCGGTGGCGACAGCAAAGGAGAGCTTGTAGGTGTTAAGGGGAAGAGCTGGAAACAGCCTGCTCCTTACGGTATGACGCTTATTCCGAGTGGTTCTTTCATTATGGGTAGTTCCGATGATGATAAAACTGCGAGTTTTAACGCACCAGTGAAAACTGTGAGCGTGGGGTCGTTCTATATGGACGAAACCGAAATCACAAATAGTGAGTATCGCCAGTTCGTGAATTGGGTTCGCGATTCAATTATCCGTACTCAGTTAGCTGAAATGGCGGAACAAACCGGTCAGACCCAAGGTAGTGGAGGTATCGGTGAATACGCATACTTAGATGCGAACACCGAGAAGATGAATGCTTATCAGCAGTATCTTCAAAACACATATGGCGACCAAAAAGCACGAAAATTGAACAAGAAAGTAGCACTTATTTGGGACACTAATAAATTCCCAGATGAATACTACTCGGAAGTAATGGACAAAATGTATTTGCCAGAAGAAGAAGCTTACAATGGCAAACGCATTATGGACGTTCAGAAGTTCGAGTTTAAATATCAATGGCTTGATATGGATAAAGCCGCTCGTACTCGCGGTAACCGTAAAGACTTCATTAAAGAGGAAATCGTGAAAGTATATCCTGATACTACTGTATGGATTCGCGACTTCAACTATTCTTATAACGAGCCAATGCACAACGACTATTTTTGGCACGAAGCCTATGGCGACTATCCTGTGGTAGGCGTTAGCTGGATTCAAGCCAAAGCCTTCTGTGAATGGCGTACTCTTAACAAAAACTCTTATCAAAAATCAAAAGGTGATTACACAGTAAACTCTTTCCGTTTACCAATTGAATCGGAATGGGAATACGCAGCACGTGGAGGTCTGCCAAGCGGTACTTATCCTTGGGGAGGTCCTTATACCTATGATGATAGAGCTTGTTTCCTTGCAAACTTTAAACCAATGCGTGGTGACTATGCTGTTGATAATGCACTCTATACCGTAGAAGCTAAGTCGTACGAACCTAATGGTTACAACCTCTACAATATGGCAGGTAACGTATCAGAATGGACAAACACCTCATATGACCCCAATTCATATGAATATATGTCTACTATGAATCCTAACGTACTTGATGACAAAAATCACCGTAAAGTAATACGTGGAGGTTCTTGGAAAGACGTTGCCTTTATGTTGCAAGTAAATACCCGTGATTATGAGTACCAAGACTCAGCCCGTAGTTATATAGGGTTCCGTACCGTACAAGATTTTATGGGTATCAGCGACAAACAACAAGCTAAATCAGCAAGAGGATACAGATAGAATTAAAAGAAAAATCAAACAAATTAACTAATAAATTTAACAAATAAAAAAAAGTCTTATGGCAGGAAGTAGATCAACAAAGAAATTGTTTAATATGGTTTATGGTATAGGTGCCTCAGTTGTAATTATCGGTGCCTTAGCCAAAATTTTGCACGTGGATATCTTAGGTATCAGCGGTGGCGTATTGTTAGCAGTAGGGATGGGAACAGAAGCATTCGTCTTCTTTTTCTCAGCTTTTGAACCAATAGATGAAGAGTTCGATTGGTCATTGGTTTATCCTGAGCTAAAAGGAGGTGCTCCATCAGGACGCCAAGGAGCTTTGGCTTTACAGTCAGGAGAAGATAAGATTCTTAGAGAATCATTATCACAAAAATTAGATGGTATTTTAGCAGAAGCTCGTATTGATGCTAATATGATGCGTTCATTAGGAAGATCTATTGAAAACTTCGCAGAAGCAAGTAAAGAAATCGCTCCAGTGGCTAATACGATGGTGGCTACTCACAAATATGGTGAAGAGCTTTCAGCAGCAGCATCAAACTTAGAGTCATTGAACAGCCTTTACAAACTACAATTGGAAAGAACAGAAAGACAAGTATCTGCACAAGCAGGTGTTGTTGATAACTTAGATTCATTAAATCAGCAAATGCTTACGTTTAAAGACAACTTAAGATCTTTGAACACTATCTATGGAGGAATGTTATCTGCAATGGGCGGCGCACGATAAGAGTAATTATTTATTAACTTATTAAAAAAATAGCTTATGGCAGGTGGAAAATTAAGTCCTAGACAGAAGATGATTAACCTGATGTACTTAGTATTCCTTGCAATGATCGCATTGAATATGGGTAAGCAAGTACTAGATGCATTCGGGTTAGTGAATCAAAAGTTTGAATCATCAAACAAAAGAGCTAATGAAGGCACATCTAATGCTTTAGCCGAATTAGCAAATAAAGCAAATGAGAATCAAGCTCAATATGGTGAGATATATGAACAATCCAAACAAATAAAGGAACTATCAGATGGATTGTACAGCTATATCCAAGATATTAAAACCAAAGTGGAAGATGTAATTGGTCAAAAAGACATTCCTGTAAATCAAAGAAACTATCAGGCAATGGATCAGTCAGATTTTACTGACAATTATTTCTTTGCTGAGGGAGCACAAGCTAAAGCTCACGCAAGTGAATTCATTGAAAAAATGAAAACCTATCGCGAAGGAGTATTAAAAGTATTGGGAGATAATCCAGCTTATAAAGCTTTAGCCGATAAAGTAAGCGTAAACTTTAATACTGACGATGTAAAGAATAGAGAAGGCAGAACCGTAAAATGGTTAAATTTTAACTTTGAAGGGTTCCCTTACGTTGCAACTTTAGCAAAACTCTCAATGATGCAGTCAGACATCTTAACTACTCAACAAGAATTTTTTGATACTGCTTTGGCAGGTAGCTTGAAATCACAAGTTTCAATGACTAACTATACAACTTTGCTTGAACAAGGTAAAGGAGCGTATTACCAAGGAGAGAAATTCGATGGTTCTATTGTGTTGGGTAGAAAAGACGCTACTACACGTCCTAATGAAGTAGACATCGCTATCGATGGTAGAAAGTTAGGAACAAGTGAATACACTATTGAAGATGGTCGTGTGAAATTAAACATTTCAGCAGGTAATACAGGTGATCACAAAATCACAGGTAACTTGTACTTCGACCAAGACGGAAAACGTATTGCTGTGCCTGTAGCACAATCTTTCTCTGTGATTCCTAAACCAAACTCAGCCGTTATTTCAGCTGATAAGATGAACGTAGTGTATCGTGGTGTTGCTAACCCTATCACTATTTCTATGCCTGGTGTACCTGATAACAAAATTTCAGCATCAGCACCTGGTTTATCTAAAGCGAGTGGTAGTGGTGCTTGGGTAATGCGTCCAGGACAAGGTAGAGAAGTTACTATTCACGTAACAGGTGAGCTTGCAGGACAAAAATTCAGCTCTTCTAAAATGTTCCGTATTAAAAATATCCCACGTGCTGTAACCAGCTTGGGTGGACAAATAGGAAATGCTAAATTACCAAAAGCAAACGTATCTGTAATGCCAGTGATGGCTGTTTTGGAAGACTTCGACTTCGACTTGAAACTACAAGTAAACGAATTTAAAGTGTTCATTCCAGGACAACCAAGTGTATACGTGAAAGGTAGCAGAATGAACGAACAAGCAAGAGCAGCTGTTCTAAGAGCTAAACGTGGTGATAAAATCCAGATATTTGACGTAAAAGCAAGTATCGTCGGTAACTCTGACCTCAGATTGCCTCCTGTATCACCAATCGTAGTTGAAATAACAAACTAAGACAAACATTATTATGCACGTAAAAAATATAATATTATTATTGCTTTCAGTATTTGCATTTCAGCTCTCCAAAGCTCAGGTAAACATCTTAAACGCAAAAGTAGCAAGCGATATAGGTGTTAAATCTGAAGCTCGAATAGAAGCTGATAATGACAAACCACTACCTTATGGCTATGTGGACGACCGCGATATCCTTTGGTCAGTAGAGGTGTGGGAAGTAATCGACCTCAACGAAAGAGCTAACTTTCCCCTCCTTTTCCCTACTGATACCTTGGAAATAGATGCTTATCGTCGCTCATTGTATGATGTACTTTTAAAGAACATCAAAAATGGCAAAATCCAAGACATCTATGTAGATTCTTATTTTACTCAAACAAAAACAGCTGAGTCAATAGAAGCATCACTATCAAAGGTAGATACTTTAGATGTAGGCTATGAGCAACTTAACGCAGGTGAAGCTCTTTCTCCTGAATATGTAACTCATAGAAACTTAGAGTCTGCAGATATCGCTCAGTACCACATCAGAGGTATTTGGTATTTTGACAAACGCCAAGGTGAATTAAAATATCGTTTGCTCGCGTTAGCTCCTGTAGCTCCCGACGTAAACTTTATAGATTCTGATGACTCTACTATGTCGGCATTAGTACCTCTATTCTGGGTATTCTATCCGCAAGTACGCGATATTTTGCACGAAGCGAAAACCTTTAATAGGAAGAATGATGCTCGACCTGTGTCTTTCGACCACGTTTTAAATGCACGAATGTTCAGTTCCGTGATATTTAAAGAAGCGAATGTATACGGCGACAGAAAAATCAAGGAATACCTCCCTGATAATGCACTCTTCCAATTGTTAGAAGCTGACAAAATTAAAGAGAAAATTCGCGACAGAGAGCAAGATATGTGGACAAACTAATTTTAAATTCACAGAAATATTCTTTAAACTGCTTTGAAAGAGCGTTGCTATCAAAAGCAATGCTCTTTTAAAGCAGTTTTTTAATAGAAAATAAATTTGTAAACTATGGATATCAAGAATGCACAATTAGCAGTTGATAATTGGATTAGAGAACACGGTGTTCGCTATTTTAATGAACTTACCAATATGGCACAGCTCACTGAGGAAGTAGGAGAGGTTGCCCGTATTATTGCTCGCCGTTATGGAGAACAGTCCGAGAAAGAAAGTGATAAAAACAAAGATTTAGGCGAGGAACTCGCTGATGTAGTATTTGTAGTACTTTGCTTAGCCAATCAAACAGGGATTGACTTGCAAGAGGCTTTCGATAAGAAGATGCTAAAAAAAACACAACGTGACCACGACCGTCATCACAATAATGAAAAACTAAAATAATTACGTTATATTATTGTATTTATCATTAGATTTTGTATCTTTGCCCTATTAAAACAATCTAGTATAAAATGGCTAAAACAACAAAAGATAACAAGGAAATGAGTGTAGAAGAGGCTAAAAAACAAGCTCTAAAACTCACCTTAGAAAAATTAGACAAAACCTATGGCAAAGGAACTGTACGTGCCTTAGGCGATAATCCTGTCGAAGACGTAGAAGTTTACTCTACGGGTTCTATCGGACTCGATGCCGCTTTAGGCGTAGGTGGATACCCTAAAGGGCGCGTAATCGAAATTTATGGACCTGAATCTTCTGGTAAAACAACTCTTACACTGCACGCTATCGCCGAAGTACAAAAAGCTAAGGGGACAGCTGCTTTTATCGATGCTGAACACGCTTTCGACCCTGTTTACGCACAACGCTTAGGTGTAGATGTTAAAAATCTATTGATTACTCAGCCTGACAGTGGCGAACAAGCTCTTGAAATTGCCGATGCTCTTATTCGTTCCAATGCAGTAGACCTCGTAGTAATCGACTCGGTGGCCGCACTTACTCCCAAAGGTGAGATTGATGGCGAAATGGGAGACTCTAAAATGGGACTTCACGCCCGACTAATGTCTCAGGCTTTACGCAAAATCACCGGTAGTATTAGCAAAGCAAAATGTATCGTTATTTTCATTAATCAGTTGCGTGATAAAATAGGTATTACTTTTGGAAACCCCGAAACAACTACAGGAGGTAATGCACTTAAATTTTATGCCTCTGTGCGTATAGATATCCGTAAAGACGGAGGACCTCAAGGAAGCGCTGCTATTAAGGACAGCAATGGCGAAATCATCGGTAATAAAACCAAGGTGAAAATAGTTAAAAACAAAGTAGCGTCGCCTTTTAAAACCGCTACTTTCGATATTATGTTTGGCTTAGGCATCTCTAAGTCTGCTGAACTTCTTGAGTTAGGCGTTGAGGCTGATATCGTAGATAAAAGCGGTGCTTTTTATAGCTATAAAGGCACCCGATTAGGTCAAGGACGTGATGCCTCTATTGCAATGCTTAACGACAATCCAGAAATAGCTGAACAAATAGAAGTAGAACTACGCGAATGGCTTAAACATAATGAACTCTCTTCTAATCCTAAAAAAGGTAAAAAGAGTACTAAGGCTAAAGATAAAAAGGCAGTAGAACCTGAGTATTCTGAAGAGGAATACGATGAAGCCGATGCCTATGACGAAGAAGCCGATGCCTATGACGAAGAAGATGATTAGTTAAACACCAATATAATTGAGAAAGGCTGTGCAGAACGTTCTGCACAGCCTTTATTTTTTAATAATTAAAACAACTATTTCTTTGCAAAAGTAAGGAGTACGCCTCCTTGTTCATCGGTAAGCAACAGTTGGTCTCCTTTTAGTTGGTATTGTCTTACCTTTTGCATAGCCATACCAAAAGCATCAGCAACCTCCATTTTTTCTGCATAAAGCATTAGTGTAGAAGCTAAATCACCAAATACAAGTTCTTTATCGGTGAGGGTTTTAATACTTCCCATAAAGGTATTACAGCTGTCAGAGCCGTTCACCTTCATTTCATTGATATTGAGTTTTAATGTAGGCTGTGCCTCAGGAGTGATAACCATTTCTCCCATACTCACCAGTTTCCATTCGCCTTGCAAATCAAACCGAGAGTCTTTCACCTTTTCTATTTCGCGCACCAAAGTATAAGCAATATTTGGTGCACCGGCGGAGGCGTCTTTTAGCTGTTTTTCACTTACTTCTATCTTCTTAAAGTAGCCTTCCTCAAAGGTAAATCCTTCAATAGGAGCACAAAAAGCCTCCCATTGTGCTTTATTCAGATTATCGCCTTTGTACACTTGCAAGCATTGCATTTTGCCAGCTCCTGTACTGCTTTCTACCTGGGAGCTATTTACCCAATATACTGCTTGGGTACTGGTAGAGCAACTCCCCAATCCTATGGCTACGCTCAGTAGCATCATAAACTTGATTTTCTTCATTGTAAAAATCTTTATATATTTTTTTAACGTCAGTTCAATATAACAAAAATGCCCGTCGCGTTGCGACTATTTGATGTATTTCTTCAGCGTTTTCATTAAATCATTAGATCTTAGGTTATCTCCTTGCGACAATAAGTTTCCTTCGGGGTCTATGAGAAAAGGCGCAGGGATACTCGTTACCCCATATTTCTCAGCGGTTTTGCCATCGTTGTCCCACACATTATGCCACACCATTCCTTCTATTTTAATAGCGTCCTGCCAAGCGTCTTTATCCTTAGGTCTATCTATCGATACTGATAGAATTACAAAATTCTTCCCTTTGAACTCTTTATACGCTTGTTTGAGGTATTTGTTTTCCTTCTTGCAAGGCATACACCACGAAGCCCAAAAGTCTACCAGCACATATTTACCACGTAATGAAGATAACGCTAACTTTTCACCATTAGGCTGTGGTAAGTTAATTTCAGGTACAAGGTTATGGCGTTGCAATGCTTGTGCAAAGGATTCCGCAGTTGCCAAAAAGAAAAGTGCTAAGGCTGTAAATAAAAATCTTTTTCTCATTCGTAATTTTGTTTTTTAGTTATTGTCTTTGCTCATACAAAAACCTGACCAAAGTCGTAGCACGACAAGCAATTCTTCATATCAGAATTAACCACTAACTACTAATCATTAAAAATATCCTCCTTTTTTACGGTCTTCCATCGCCGCTTCCGTTACTTTGTCGTCTATGCGGGTTTCACCGCGTTCCGAAATACGCGAAGCAGTAATCTCATTCACCACCTCTTCAAGAGTCGTTGCATTGCTCTCTACGGCAGCAGTACAGGTCATATCACCTACCGTGCGATAGCGCACACGCTTGTTTAGGATAGTATCGTTTTCATCTATCTGGATAAAAGGCGACACCGCAATAAGTCTACCTTCGTACTCAATCACCTCGCGATTGTGCGCAAAATAGATAGAAGGAAGTGCTATTTTCTCCTGCTGAATATAATTCCACACGTCTAATTCCGTCCAGTTCGAAATAGGAAACACCCGCACGTTTTCGCCTTTCTGTATCCGACCGTTGTAGATGTTCCACAGCTCCGGACGTTGCAACTTAGGGTCCCACTGACCAAATTCGTCTCTTACTGAAAAGAAGCGCTCTTTGGCACGTGCTTTCTCTTCATCTCTACGCGCCCCTCCTATGCAGGCGTCGAAGTGAAACTCCTCAATAGTGTCCAATAAAGTGTGTGTTTGCAACCAGTTACGAGAAGCAAACTTACCTTTGGGCTCGGTAAGGCCTTTCGCTTTAATGGTGTCTTCTACTTGTCGCACAATCAGTTCCGCACCTATGCGTTTAGCAAGGGCATCGCGATATTCAAGAGCTTCGGGGAAGTTATGACCCGTGTCGATATGTACCAAAGGGAAAGGAATCTTCATAGGAGCAAAGGCTTTCATCGCCAGGTGCACCAAGGTAATAGAGTCCTTACCACCACTAAAAAGCAAGGCAGGACGCTCAAACTGCGCTGCTACTTCCCGCATTATGTAAATACTTTCAGCTTCTAATTGTTTTAAATGTTCTTTATTCACGATTGTTGATTAGTTAGAACCCCAAATTAAGGGTTAATATATGTTTTATAAATATTCTTGTTCGTGTACGATAGCCGTCTTTATTTCCCTTATCAGCAAAAATACTATTATGATAACTAACGTAACTTAGAAAGCACAAAGGTAGTACATTTTTTTTGATTTCAAAAATATACTACCTTTTAACAATTGTTTTCTGCTTTTTTCTCCTTTTCCGTCGCTACATTCCCCCTTTGGAAGAAATCCACATCACCACTCGTCACTCTTCATTCGTCATTTGTCATTTCTTCCCCTTTCCGTCATACTCCCCCTAGTGCCTATGGCCTAAGGCCTAGTGTCTCTTCCTCTTTCTTTCGCATCGAAACCCTGTTTTTACCATTTTTTGCATCGCTGTATTATAGTATGAATCAACTACTTATACACCCTTTCTATACCAATCGTCCAAGATTCGTATAAGCTTCCTATAAGCTCTCTATAAGCTAACCCCACCCATCTTACACCCTTTTTTCACCAAAACTTCTCTCAGCTCTCTTCCGAACTTTTCCGTTTCCTTCCGAATCCTCCAACCTGTCCCAATACATCACTTTTGCGGTATACACTTTGCCAAAGTTTTTGCCTGTGCGGCTCGCACCTTTGGCAAAGTTGATTACTGGTATTTCCGGTATTATTGGTATTATTGGCATTTCTGGTATTATTGGCATTAACCTCATTTTCTAATTTTTTTTCTTCATTATTTATTGTCAATTACTAATTATTTTGTACTTTTGCACTTTCTAACACAACAACACCAATTTTCAACAACAAAAAAATGATTAAAATCACACTACCCGACGGCTCTGTAAAAGAGTACCAAAGTGGGATTACTCCCGCCGAAATCGCAGCCTCTATCAGTGAGGGATTGGCGCGTAACGTCCTTTCTGCCAGCTTCAATGGCAAAACCATAGAAACCGTTACCCCCCTGACGACCGACGGTAGTTTAACATTATACACTTGGGATAGTCCCGAAGGTAAAAAAGCTTTCTGGCACTCCTCAGCGCACATCTTGGCACAAGCACTCGAAGAGCTCTACCCCGGTATCAAGCTCACCATAGGACCTGCTATCGCTAATGGTTTCTATTACGATGTCGATTTCAACGGCAAACCTATTTCCGAGAAAGATTTTCCTGCTATCGAAGCTAAATTCTTGGAAATCGCTCGTGGCAAACACCCTTTCAAAATGCGCCCTGTGAGCAAAGCCGAAGCCTTGTCGTACTACGCAGGCAAAAATGAGTACAAAACCGAACTCATCGAAGCCCTCGAAGATGGTACGATCACCTTCTGCGACCACAGCACCTTCACCGACCTTTGTCGTGGCGGACATATTCCAAACACAGGCTTTGTAAAAGCTGTAAAAGTACTCAGCGCTGCTGGGGCTTATTGGCGTGGCGATGAGCACAACCCACAGCTCACTCGCGTGTATGGTATCTCATTCCCTAAACAAAAAGAACTCACCGAATACCTCGAACTGCTTGAAGAAGCTAAAAAACGCGACCACCGCAAGCTCGGTAAAGAACTCGAACTCTTTACTTTCTCTAACAAGGTAGGGCAAGGCTTACCACTCTGGTTACCCAAAGGAGCTGCCTTGCGCGAACGCCTCGAAGCCTTCTTGCGCAAAGCCCAAAAACAAGCCGGTTACGAGCAGGTAGTTACTCCGCATATCGGTCATAAGAATTTGTATGTAACCTCAGGTCACTGGGATAAATACGGAAAAGATAGTTTCCAACCCATTGCCACCCCTAACGAAGGCGAGGAGTATTTACTAAAACCGATGAACTGTCCGCATCACTGCGAGATATACAATTCACACCCTTGGAGTTATAAAGATTTGCCTAAACGTTTTGCCGAGTTTGGTACAGTATACCGCTACGAGCAAAGTGGCGAGTTACACGGCTTAACCCGCGTGCGTTGCTTTACCCAAGACGATGCGCACATCTTCTGTACTCCTGAGCAGTTAGACGACGAGTTCAAACACGTTATCGACTTGGTATTATATGTATTTGGCTCTCTTGGATTCGACAATTTTACCGCACAAGTATCGTTGCGCGACCCCGAAAACCCTACCAAGTACATCGGTAGTGATGAGAATTGGGCAAAAGCCGAAAATGCCATCATCAACGCTGCGAAAGAAAAAGGCTTGAGCTATGTAATCGAAACAGGTGAAGCTGCTTTCTACGGACCTAAACTCGACTTTATGGTGAAAGATGCCTTAGGCAGAAGTTGGCAATTGGGTACCATTCAGGTAGATTACAACCTCCCAGAGCGTTTCGACCTTTGGTATAAAGGCGCTGATAACGAAATGCACCGCCCTGTAATGATTCACCGCGCACCTTTCGGAAGTATGGAGCGTTTTGTAGCCATTTTATTGGAACACACCGCCGGAAACTTCCCATTATGGCTCAACCCGAGTCAAGCTATCGTACTATCATTGAGTGAAAAATATGAAAATTATGCTCAAAAAGTTTTGAGATTGTTAGAAAATTCCGATATTCGCACCCTGATAGACAATCGTGCTGAAACGATGGGCAAAAAAATACGAGAAGCCGAAACCCAAAAAATCCCGTATATGCTCATTGTCGGCGAGAATGAAGAGAAAGAAGGCACCGTATCAGTGCGCAAACGCGGTGGTGAGGATTTAGGAAGTATGAGCGTAGAAGCCTTTGCTAAACTCATCAACGACGAAGTCGCTAAGTCAATTAAACAATTTGCTAATTAGCAAATTAGAATAGTGAAAGTAATTTTAAATTTAAATAGCCATCATAAAAAAAAGTAACACACCGGGCAGAGATGACAAACAACCTCATCGTATCAATCGCGATATCCGCGTTCCTGAGGTGCGTTTGGTAGGGGAAAACGTCGAAGGAGGCGTATACCCCACTCGCAAAGCATTAGAAATTGCTAATGAATTAGAACTCGATTTGGTGGAAATTTCACCAAACGCCACGCCTCCTGTTTGTAAGGTAATCGATTATAAGAAATTCCTTTACGAACAAAAAAAGCGTGAGAAAGAAATGAAAGCCAAAGCTACCAAAGTAGTAATTAAGGAAATTCGCTTTGGTCCTCAAACCGATGACCACGACTATGAGTTTAAAAAGAAACACGGCGAAAAGTTCCTCAAAGAAGGCTCCAAAGTAAAAGCCTACGTATTCTTCAAAGGTCGTTCTATCATCTATAAAGACCAAGGGGAAATCCTCCTCTTGCGCCTCGCCACCGACCTCGAAGACTATGGCAAAGTAGAACAAATGCCTAAACTCGAAGGAAAACGTATGACGATGTTTCTTGCACCCTTACCCAAGAAAAAATAATCCCCTCCCTAAGCCTCCCCAAAGGGGAGGTAAAAGTGAGGACAAAAATAAACTCCCATAACTCCCCTCCTTGGGAGGGGAAGGGGGAGGACGGAATTATATCAATAAAAATCTAAGCAAATGCCAAAAATTAAAACTAAATCTGGAGCTAAAAAGCGTTTCAAGCTCACCGGCTCTGGTAAAATCAAGAGAAAACACGCGTTCAAAAGCCACATCTTAACTAAGAAAGCTAAAAAACGCAAGTTAGCACTCACCCACGCTACACTCGTTCACTCTAACGACGAAGCAAGCGTGAAGAAACAATTAGGCTTAAAATAATTGTTTAAATAGTAGGAAATTAATAACCGTGGAGTAGGTACCCCTAAGAGTTTGTTTTAAGCACAAACCACCTGCTACAAAAATTAAAAAAAAGGAATTTATGCCAAGATCAGTAAATGCTGTAGCTCGTAGAGCTCGTAGAAAAAAAATAATGAAGCAAGCCAAAGGTTTCTTTGGCCGCAGAAAAAACGTTTGGACGGTAGCCAAAAACGCTGTTGAGAAAGCAATGCAGTATGCTTACCGCGACCGCCGTAACAAGAAGAGAACCTTCCGCGCTTTGTGGATTGTGCGTATCAACGCAGGGGCTCGCTTGCACGGATTGTCTTACTCTCAATTTATGGGTAAACTTAAAGCAGCTGATATCCAGCTCAACCGTAAAGTTCTTGCCGATTTGGCAATGAACCACCCCGAAGCGTTCAAAGCTATTGTAGAAAAAGTAAAATAAACGTTTAACTAAAGATATAATTCCGTATAAAAATAGGCTATCTTTTTGTAGGTAGCCTATTTTTTATTATTTTTGCCCCCAAATTAAAAATGTTAAATCAATGAAAAGAATTTTTATCGCCTTTATGGCAACTGTAGCTTTGATGAGTTGTAGCAAAAATGACAATAACGACCCCATCCAAGAGAGTGCTTTTGTTAAAAAAATAACAGAAACTTATCCTAATAGCAATAAAAGTACTGTAACTGTGTATGACATTCAAAAAGGTAAGATTTTGTCCTTCACTCGTACTAAGTATCAAGCAGGGGTACAAACAGGTACTGCGAAAGTTACAAAAATTGAGTACGATGGCAATCGTATTAAACAAATGAAAGGAGGAGAGGCTACCTCTTCAGAATACCAAATTACCGATTATCATTACGACGGACAAGGTCATTTGGTAAAACAAACTTCTGTTCGACCTAATGAGATAAATGCAGGTGCTTTTACTGTCGAGTACAATTATGATGGAGGTAGAGTTACCAAGGTAACAAGTTTCTATCCTACTACTACCTATATCAATGGTGAAGAGAAAAGGGTGAATCGATATGAAGAACAAGAATTGGTGTATAGCGGGAATACTATTACTGTAAATGAAACAGAAACCTATCGCGATGGTAATGGACAAGTAGTAAGTGGTACTGACACTCATACCGATACTACCGTCTATACCTTTTCTAATGGCAATATAATGAAAAAAGTAGAGAAAAATCAAACTACTGAATATAAGTATGACACCAACACTAATCCTATGGCTTTGCATCAATTTATCAAAGTTATCAATCCTACTTACTTTTTGGAAAGTAGTTTTAGTAAAAACAACTTGATAGAAACCGTACAAACGTATACCTATGGAGGACGAGTAGAAGTAACCACTTATACACAGGAACTTACTTATAATGATAAAGGATATCCTATTATGAATAAAGAATATCGCCAAAGAGATAGTGAAGTAAAAAAACTTATTTCCATCACTGAATACGAATATTAAAAACAGTGAAAATCATAGAAAAGGCGACTCCTTAGGAGTCGCTTTTTTATTTTTCTTGTTACGGTCTTTCTGATATTCCACCTGCCTGTGCACTCATTTTGCCCATTTCCTTTTGTAGTCAAAGCCGGCGTTGAGCAATATTTTTTCCTTGTGCAGGTCTTCTAAATAGGCTAAATCGTTGTTGTAAAGGGGTTTGCTAAGGCATTCTACAGCTACGGGCTTGCCTTCTTTGGGTGCTAACAAAATATCAATAGTATAACCCCCAAACTCGTAGTCCATTGTAATGCGCTGGTCGGGATATTTTTCTTTAAGTTGACGGTAGGTTTGTTCTTTGAAAGCACTTTTGCTTTGCTGGGCTACCTCGTTGTGTTTGTGTCCGTAGAGGTCGAGTTCCGATAGGATTTCACGGCGTAACACCTCATTGCCGTCGCTTATGGCACGGGCGTAGGCGAGGTAGGCGTAGAGCACAGCGCGACGGTTACCCACTTTCAGTTTGTTTTGCAGAGCAGTAAATACTTCTTGGTTCATTTTTCAGTGCTGAATAATAGTGCAAAGATAAAGCATAATTACCAAATCACCAAATTCCTCTCCTTAGTCCTTAGCCCACTTCATTTCCTAAATTTAAATAAAAATCCTTTGTGAGCGACTTGTACGCCTCCGTATAAACCCCACGTTCCTTCTCAATAATAAGCACATCGATAGGGTAGGAGGAGAGCTCTTTTCTACTCAGTAGAAGCATACTCCGTTTTAATTCAGCCGTAGCATTGCCTCGCGTATGAGTGATTTTCTGAGGAAAAAGACCATAACCCGACGCAAGAGCGATAAACCCTTCGGTTTCGCTATAAGGCAAAATAACACTAAAAACACCCTCGTCCGACAGTAATTGGCTTACCCCTTCTAAGAGCTCCGAAAACGAAAGCGTATCAGTAAACCGAGCCGTGTTGCGCGCTTTTTCAGCTGTTTTATAATCAGCGGTATAGAAAGGCGGATTAGAGATGATAAGGTCGTACACTTCATCTATCTCCAAAGCAAATTCCTGAAACGAAGCGTGATAGCAAAACAAGCGGTCGCCCCATTGGCTCTCTTCGAAGTTCTCCGTGCATTCTATATAGGCTTTTTCGTCTATTTCCACGGCGTCAATCACAGGAGCGTCAGAGCGTTGAGCTAACATTAGCGACAATAAGCCCGTTCCCGCCCCAATATCCAGTATACTTTTAGGATTCTCAATAGGCGTCCACGCCCCCAATAGCACTCCATCAGTGCCTATCTTCATCGCACTTTGTGCTTGCTTTACACTAAATTGCTTAAACTTAAATGTCATATTCTCTTTGTTCCTTCTTCCGAGGTTATCAGTTTTTAATACAAAAAAGTCGTTCTACCCCTTTTTCAACCTCTTTTTTTTAATTCAAGCAAAGATATAAAATAATTACCAATCAGCAACCCCCTTCTGAATGTTTTTTTGACTTTCAGAGTTGCTACCAGTCACATAGGAAATATATTCTACTTACCCACCAATAAAACAGAATATATTACCATAGAATCCCCTTTTTATAGATTCCTACCTTTCAAAAAAGCACCTTTTATCCTATACCAATCTTCCAAGATTCGTTCAAGGTTCGTATAAGCTACCTATATCATAGTATATTTTTCTTTTTGAAAATCCCTATTTTATTCTTCTTAAAAACTACCCGTACGACTCACACAAACTGCCCGTGTGGCTCGTACTTTCATTTCCTAATTCTCTAATTTCCCAATTTTCTAATTTTCCTCCTGCCTATGGCCTGAGGTCTCACATCTATCGCTTTTTCGTCACCATTCCTAGTGCCTGTGGCCTATGGCCTGAGGCCTCACATTTAATTTCCCAATTTTCAAATTTGTATATTAAAAATTGTTTTTGTAGTTTTGCACCCTCAGTGAAGAATTATATAATAAAATAAGCATACAATGATATATTATTCTATTCTCGCAATAAGCGTAGCCTACCTCATTTATATACTTGTAATGCAGGCAACTACCAACTTAAAAAGAGAAAAATCCATTGAAGAAAAACGCCAAAAATGGCAAAATGCTTTGGTAGACGAAGAAGATACCAAAGACAGAATTATGGAGCTCATCAAAAGTGAATATGGTGAGCCCACCACAAGTTCCGTCGAAAAAGGCGTATATACCGAAGGTATGCCCGACTTTTTGGTGAAAATGGCGCTCGGTAAACCGTTAGAAGTCCAAAGTGCAGGATTCAAAGGCTCTACTACCGAACGTTGGCACTACAAAACCCTTATCCTCACATTCCAAAATAACAAACTCATCGGCTGGGAAAGCCACGATAACACCTCTCAAAAAGCAAGATTATAATGTTAAAGGATTACTACGAAATATTAGGAGTTAGCCAAAAGGCTTCTGACGACCAAATACGCGACGCCTACAAAAAGCTCGCAAAAGCCTATCACCCCGATAAACATCAGGGCGACGATTTCTTTGCCGAAAAATTCAAAAGCCTACAAGAAGCTTACGCAGTCCTTTCCGACCCCGAAAGTCGTAAAGACTACGACGCCGACCTCGCCGCCGAGTTAAAAGGACAAAAGAAAACCGAAGAACCCAAAAAACAAGCTAAAAAGAAAACCTCACAAAAAAATAGCGCCTCCTCAAAAGCTCGTACCGTAAAGGATTTGCCCTCTCTGATAGATATTTATTTCGAACAGAAAATCGCTACCGTAAAAACCCGTAAAGAGTACGACACTTTCTTAGCATCTCCCAAAAAACAGTACTCCTCTTGGGTGAAAATTGTGCTTGTAGCCCTTGTCATCATTTTAAGCACCATCTTGCTAAACCCTTCTTTCGGTCTCTTAAAAGAACTTTTGCCTTAATTAAGCTCAGTCGATAAATATAAATTGGATAATCAATAAAATTTGCGATATACACTTTGTCAAAGTGCTAAGCCTTTGATAAAGTATATCAATGAGTCAAAAACTTAATTTTTTGATTAATTTCTATAGCCCAAGCGATACTTCACTTTAACGAACGACAAAATTCAACTATCAGCAAACATAGATTTTACAGTTGTTGCCTTGGATACTTTTCGGTATCAATACGAAAATAACGAGGTATACCATCGCTTTTGTACCCTATTGAACTGCCTTCCTAATAAGGTAAACACACTTGAAAAAATACCTTTTCTTCCCATCGAATGTTTTAAAACTGAAAAAGTGTACTGCGGTCATACCACACCTCAGCAGATATTCACCAGCAGTGGCACAACAGGCGCACAAACCTCCCGACATTATGTGAAAGAACTTAGCTTGTATGAACAAAGCTTCCGTAAAGGCTTTGAACATTTCTACGGCAACGTTGAAGATTATGTAGTTTTAGCCCTTCTTCCCTCGTATTTAGAACGCACCGGCTCTTCCCTCATCACTATGGTAGCCGACCTTATTGAGCGTTCGGGTAGCCAGTACAGCGGTTTTTATCTCAATGAATACGACCTCTTAGCTGAGCGTTTGCAAACCCTTGATGCTTCGGGCAAGAAAGTACTGCTCATAGGGGTATCCTTTGCGTTACTCGACCTTATAGCCGAGCATACTTTCTCTTTAAAAAATACGATTGTAATGGAAACAGGTGGTATGAAAGGTCGTCGCAAAGAACTCGTGCGAGAAGAGTTGCACGCGCTCCTCTCCAAAGGCTTTGGTGTCGAAATGATTCACTCCGAATACGGAATGACCGAACTGCTCTCGCAAGCCTATTCTGCTGGTAAGGGTATTTATAAGTGTGTACCTTGGCTCAAAGTCCTTATACGCGATACCAATGATGCGCTGAGCTATCTGCCTACGGGCAAAACCGGCGGACTCAATATCATCGATTTGGCTAATAGAGAATCGTGTAGTTTTATCGCTACTCAAGATTTAGGCAAACTATACCCCGATGGTACTTTTGAAGTATTAGGACGCTTCGACAACGCCGATATTAGAGGGTGCAATTTGCTCATTAGTTAATTTACCAATTTGCTAAATTCCTAATTATTTTTTATCTTTGCCAAAAATATAAGAATTATGGGTACAGTAAGATTACAAGCAACAGTGCAAGAATTTGATATTCCATACTTAGAAAGGTTTTTAAAAGGCATTTCAGCCACTGAAATCAATTTTGAAAAAGAAGAAGATGCTTTTGATATTCTTACTCCTGAAGACCTCAAAGCCATTGCGCTCTCAAAAGAGCAAGGAAACCTCGGTATGGTTACAAGCAATGACGATGTTTTTAAAGAGATCCAATATTTTAGAAGTTCAAAACAACAATCCTTATTTTAATAAAAATCCTCCCCTTGCAGTACAACTGCAAGGGGAGGATTTTTAGGGTAAACTTCACAACCCTACTCATTCTCTAATTCCCTCATTTTCTCATTTTCTCATTTGCTAATTTCCCAATTTCCCCATTGAATCTTTCATTTTTTCAATTTCTTTTTGAGTTTCTTCTACAATTTTAGTATCTACGCCTGCCTTTTCAGCACCGCGTTGTATTTCGGTTTTAATCTCATCGGTAGCATCGCGCAGTTGGCGCATTGCTTTGCCCAAACCACGCGCAATACTTGGGAGCTTATCAGCCCCAAAAAGGATTAAAACCATAAAGAGTATGAATATAATTTCTGAAAAACCCATAAAATCAATTAACAATTGATAATTAACACTATGGCCTATGGTCTACTGCCTATAGACTATTCACTGCAAAATTACATTTTTTTTGTCATAAAACAGCAAATATCATATTTTTTTTATACTTTTGCCCGTATGAAAAAGGTAAAATATTATTACGACCCCGATACGCTCTCGTATAAACGCATCCTCTCCCGAAAGCGTACAAAGGTGCGCAATGCTTTGATTTTTCTTACAGCTGCTGCACTCTTCGGGATTTTATTCTCTTTTATAATGATTAACTCGCGCTTGTTTTTCACCCCTCGCGAGGTGGTATTAGCACGCGAGATTAAAACCTATGAAACCAACTACCAAATCCTCAACAAAAAGATGGAATTGGCGGAAGATGTGCTTGCCGACCTTGAAGAACGCGATAATAATATGTACCGCCTTTACTTCAACGCTCCTATTATCCCCGATAGTGTTCGCAAAAGCCTCAAAGACCCTAACCGCTATAAAAACCTCGAGAAATACGGAAACTCCAAACTTGTTGCCAATACAAACAAACGCTTAGACATATTGCGAAAACAGTTGGTCGTACAGTCGAAATCGTTAGATGAGATTGCTAAACTTTCTAAGGCAAAGGAAAAATTCTTGTCTTCTATTCCTGCCATTCAACCTATTAATAATAAAGATTTAAAGCATATGGCATCGGGATATGGTTGGCGTATCGACCCTTTTACCAAAGCGCGTAAGTTCCATTATGGAATGGACTTCACTGCACCCCAAGGCACTCCTGTATATGCTGCGGGTGATGGTGTAGTAGCACGTGCCGATAGCAATGCCTCAGGTTATGGTAATCACATTCGCATCGACCACGGTTATGGCTATGTAACTCTCTACGGACACCTTTCGGCTTACAATGTGCGTGCAGGACAACACGTCAAGCGTGGCGACCTCATAGGAAGGGTAGGAAGTACCGGTCGCTCCGAAGCTCCACACTTGCACTACGAAGTGATAAAGAACGGCGAACACATCAACCCGATACACTTCTATTATGGCAACCTCACCCCGAGCGAATACACCGAGATGCTACACGTTTCTACCCAAGAAAATCAATCGCTTGACTAAGATGATTGGAAATAGTATTTTGTTAATTAAACCCATATGACTCACCATAATCTTCCCCAGAATTGGGATTTCTTTATGTGCCATATCGAAGGCGTCCCAGCTTCTATACGCACCAATTTAGCCTTGTTTGAGCTTGCTCCTCTCGAAGGCTTATCGCAACGTTTACAGTTTTATATAGAAATGCAAAACCCTACTCCTGATGGATTTCCTTCAAAGGAGGAGTATCCTATCCTCTGTGATATAGAAGATGCCATAGGCGATAAAGCCGAAGCCACAGGAGCAGTATTGGCAGGTGTGGTAAAATCCGAAGGCTTTTTAGAACTTTGGTTTTACTGTAATAATACGGAAGTTTTAGCACAGACTTGCGAAGAAGCGTTACAAGCTTTTGAAGGTTATAAATCGGGATATAATACCGCTGAAGATGCCCAATGGGAGGATTATTTTGAATTCCTTTATCCTGATGAGTTTTCTTACCAAACGATGCAGAACAGAAAAGTGCTAATGCAACTTGAGAAGAAACGGGATAAGCTGGAAGTACCTCGTGAAATCGACCATTTTATCTACTTCAAAAGCGAGGCACAACAACGAGGTTTTGTAGACAAAGTAACCGAAAAAGGCTATAAAGTGCGTTTGAGTGATGATAAAACAGTAGAGGAACGAAAAGCCGAAGGTCATACTTACCCTTACACTGTCGAAGCCACACGTGAGGACAGTCCGTTAGATATCAACAATATCGTATGGGAACTGATAGAGCTAGCTTCTTCTTTTGAAGGAGAATACGACGGCTGGGGCTGTGTGAATGTAACTGATAACTGATAATTTCTTAGAGAAATGGATATTGTATTACCCGATAAACTGTATTACACCATAGGAGAAATAGCAAAGGCTTTCAATGTGAATGCTTCTCTTATTCGCTTTTGGGAAAAGGAATTTTCTATTATCAGCCCGAGAAAGACGAGTTCGGGAAGCAGGAAATTCTCTCCCGATGATGTTAAGAAACTCCAACTCATCTATCATTTGGTAAAAGAACAAGGCTACACCCTTGAAGGGGCGCGTCAACGTCTTAAAGAAGACAAGCAGAAACCTCTTACAAACCTTGATGTGGTTACAAAGTTAGAGCGTGTAAAGCAAATGCTTATCGATATCAAAGAAAATCTTGAATAATGTCAGTTCGATATATACAATATTGATTTACAATTATATTTGTATTACAATCTGTGTGAATATCCAGTAGCAAAGCTACCAATCCGTGCGCATCACAACTGATAATAATAGAGATTTATCTGTGTCAAATCCGTGTAATTCGTGAAATCTGTGCGAGACATTTAAAACAGCAAAGCTATCCATTTGTTTGATTTTTTTTAAGATTTGTAAGATTTCTGTAGCGTAAGCTACACTTTTCTTACATCGAACTCACGTTATATTATTAAAAAAGGTCAGCAAAACTCTTCTTGCTGACCTTTTTCTTCTGTTTCTATTATCCTAATCTTTACTGTATCGTAATCGTATTGAGTTTGTTATAACCTGTTTGAGCTTCCCATATGCCTTTGTTAGCCAAACGAACGCTGTATTCCGGACGATGAGCAAGACTTTGGTAAGGGTCTGGTAAATTCAAATAAATGTCATAAAGCCCTTTGGAAAGATGTTGAGGTAAAGTAATATCTGCTTTCACTTTCACAGTCTTACCTGCAAACCAACGTCGAGGGTCGTCATTGAGTTTAAATACTTGTTTTTCCGAAGTGCCTTTTCTCACTAAAACAATCTGCACATCACGACGATTATACGGCGAAGCAAAGCCCTCATTCTTGAGTTCAAGCTCTATTTGCAAATGTCCTCCAGGCACTGGGTTGCCCGTAAATTTACTGTAATTAAGTGCAAAACGATAGCCTAATTTTCTTTTCATATCGTCCATACATCTGTTTTTCCAACTATTAATAGTACCCTCGTGAAAGTCCATATTAATATAACTCCAATGGTACAAAGCCATTTCTCTTAAAGCATTGCTACATTCTGTAAAACTATTAGGCGAGGTGCAAGTCTCTCCGCCCATCACCACATACTGGGTCTCCCGCTCCATATACTTGCGGTAGTTTTCATTAGGATAAGTACCCATATTAGGAGCATCGGCTAAAAAGCAATCGTTATGGAAGCCTATGCGTGATAAGTCACTGCTATTATAAGCATTTCCCTCTGTAAGATTCGTATGCACATTGATGTTTTGGGTAAATATCTTTGCCATTGGGTAGCGCACACACACCATTCTGTCCTTAGGTAAAATGCTCAATTCTTTTGCCAATACCTTTCTGCGGGCTTCATAAGCTCCTGCGTTTTCTTTGGGTTCAAAGCCGTAATGATTGGTGTAATACCATTCGCCCCAAACACCCACAAAACCTGCTTCCCATACAGCTATGATATCAGCATTTTCACGAATTATTGGTGCCAATTGGTTAAGGTGTCTTTCCGTCCAATACCACGAGGTATCTCCTCTACCATTGTAATAATCACCTCGGTCTTTTGAATAAGCAAAGCGTAAAACCACCTTAGAGCCTCCTTCGCGAATGACTCGCATATTATTCCGAATCCGATTTAAAAAGTACTCCGGAATGTCTTTCTCTCGAAAGTTATTCATATAATAAATCGTGAGAATAAGACTTATCCCCTCCTGATTTCGCTTCTGTCTCACCCAATCTGCATTAAGTGTCCAATCACCTTCCCCTTGGTCTTGATGGGTTAAAAAACCTCTTTCAGGATTTAAAAACACCTCATTAGTACCTTCATATCTCACTGTCTGATTGAGAGGAGGAACTGCTGGGGGTGTAACGGGTGGTATAGGGGTGGTAGTAGACGTAGTAGTAGAGGTTTTGGTAGTAGGTGACTGTGTACCTCCTCCATTGTTAACGTCATCTTCTTTGCTTTGGCAAGAGATTATGGTGGTTAGTAAAACAAAAAATGTTAAAAGATATTTTTTCATAGGATTTTAAGTTTGCAATGCATAATTTATTACTTAATCTTTACAAAATAAGGCAATCGCTCCAAAGGTACTTTTAGGGTGTATGCTTTGCCTCCTTTGTACTTTTTGCCTTGTTCGTCTTGCCAAGTGCCTTTGGGGAGTTTTACCGTGCGAATATCGTTTTCGGTCATTACAGGGGCTACTAAATACTTATCGCCCAGCATATATTGGTCTTTGCAATTAGCGAAACCCTGATGAGGAAAAGCATACTCCATACTGCGCACAATAGGTTCTCCTGTTTGTGCCGATTTTTTAGCTTCGGCTATGATATAGTCGCCTAATTGTTCGTGCCATTTGGCGTATTTGATACAGATAGCCAAATTCTCTTTCGAGAGAATGCGCCAAGGAGCTACTGAGAATTGCATCATAGGCATCATCGAATGTATTTGGCAAGAGCGTACGATGAGCTTCTGATTGAACTTAGTAGGGTCTACATTCAAGAAACTACCGTATTCCCCTCCGCCTATCATATCGGGGCAGGCGAATGCATAACCGTTGAGTCCTGCGGCTATCATATCGGGGACTAAACGGGCTACACCGTCCCAAGAGTAACTCTTGTCACCCAAACGCTGTACCAAAGCCTGTCCGCCCAATTTCCAGCAAGCGCGGAACTCGTTGTAAGGGAATTCTAAACCTAATTTACCCCAGAGATAGGTCTGTTCAGTATCGTAAGATTTTTGGTCGAAAACCTCTACATCTTCCGCCAAATAACGCTCTGGGTCACCTGCATCAAACTTAAATCCATCGATGCCGTATTCTTTTTGTAGGTCTTTAAGCATATTCACAAAGTAGGCAAAGGCTTCGGGATTGCTAAGGTCGTAGCAAGCGCTGAGCCCATTCCACCAATCGAGGATAGCAGGGGTGTCAGCTCCTTTTTTCTTCACTAAATAGCCTTTGTCACGCAAAAAGCGGTACTCTTGGCTATCGGGCGATACAAACGGACATACCCATACCATCACTTTGAAGCCCATTTGGTGGAGTTGTTTTATCATTTCCTTAGGTGTAGGAAACTTATCGGGGCGGAATTGCCATACGCCATAGTCTTTTTGCCAGTTGTCATCAATCATTATTACTCCCGTTGGCATTCCGTTATCCAGAATAGCTTTGGCGTAGGCTAAAACGTCCTTTTCATTCTGATTGTAAATAAGTTCTATCCAAGTGTTGTATTGCGGTTTGGTAAAGAACACTTCGGGGGGGATTACCCCAGAAGGTGGAAAATATTGTTTACTCACTGCCTGATAGGCACTTTTGAGGGTAGTACCTGCTGTGTGGCAACTCACCTCAGCCCGTGAAGGAGTGATAAGTATCTTTCCGTCTTTAAATTGGTAAGCAAAAGGAGCTCCTGAAGCGATATAACGCCCTTGATTAGAGTATAGAAAGGGCACTGATTGGTTGTTAAAATTCTCGGTGCGCAAGTTGTAAATACGCTCCGATGGTTGGTAAGGCATCTCTTTGCCTACGCCCGTAAAGCCACCCCACCATTGTTCATTGGGTAGTAGGGTGATTTCAGTGGGCTGTTGTGCACTCGCCCATAGCGAACTGCACAAAGTAATAAAAGCAAATATTCTTTTCATTTGTATGTTTTTAGTCGTTAGTTATTAGTTCTTAGCCGTTAACTTTTTACCTCTTATCTCTTACCTCTTACCTGAAATAAATTCTGAGGGTGATACCCCAAATTGTTCTTTAAAAGCTCTTGTGAAATACGACGGACTATCGATTCCTACTTCGTAGCACACTTCACTGATGAGTTTATCGGTGGTTTTAAGCAGTTCGGCAGCTTTGTCTAAGCGTATTTTGCGAATGTAGTTCGCCAAGGTAAGCTCGGTAGCTTGTTTGGCAAAGCTGTACAACTTAGTGCGGTTCATACCGAGTTCAAGGCAGAGGTTATCTACCGAGAAATGTGGGTTTTGCATATTGGTCACTACCAAGTGAGTAAGCTTGTCTAACTGTTCTTGTTGTTTTTTATCAATCACTTTCTGACGGATATTCTCAATAGGAGCGTGCTGTTTGCTCTTGTTGAGCAAGTTGCGCACATTGGTTTTGAGCAGTTTCACATCAAAAGGTTTCGTAAGGTAGGCATCAGCACCTAACTCAATTCCTTCTATCTGCGACTCTATTTGCGATTTTGCCGTGAGCAATATCACAGGAATAAAGCAGGTTTGCAGGTTCTTTTTCAGGATAGCACAAAGCTCAAATCCGTCAATTTTAGGCATCATCACATCCGATATGACCAAATTAGGAAAATGCTGGTTGCATTTCTCAATCGCTTGTTCGCCATCGGAGGCGAGAATGATGTTGTACTCTTTGATAAAGATGTTTTTGAGTATCATCAGTACCTCGTGATTGTCGTCTACTAAAAGCAAGGTAGGTTTATCTTCTTGAGGCAAATTTAACATTTCGTCCTCGTCTTCGCCTATGTGTTCATACTCAACCGCATAGTCTGATAAGTATTCTTTCAGCTGAAAAGCACTGTCCTGCAACTTCTGTTCGGGCAATAAGTAACTATCGTCCATAGGAAAAGTGATAATGACTTCGGTACCTACATTGGGCTTACTGCTAATAATAATCCCACCGCGATGCGCTTCAACTAATGATTTTACCAAAGAAAGCCCGATGCCCGAACCTACTCTTTTTTGTCCCAACCCCTCTACACGGTGGAAGCGTTCAAAGATTTCGGATAAGGCATTCTTCTCCAACCCTACGCCTTCATCTTGCACTTTTACGACTAACTGTTTGCCTGGCAAGGTATGCGTAGTGTTCTCAAAGGTGCTCTTGTAGAGCGGAGTGAGCTCTCTCAAATTCTCTACCGAAATCGATAAGCGTATAGTGCTTCCCGCATTGGAGTACCTAATAGCATTGGAAAGAATATTCGAAAGTATCTTGCTAAAATACTTCTCATCTAACCACAACTTTACTTCTTGTTCAGGTAGTGTTAATTGCAACGTTATAGCCACTTGGCTTGCCCACTCCTTAAACTCGTTGTAAATGGCTTGCACATAGCTGTTTGCCGAAATGTAATTGGCTTTTAGCTGAGGTGTATACACGTCCATACGGTGTATTTCAAGCAGTTCGTTTACCATATTACTGAGCTTACCCGTATTGCGTTTGAGGGTATGCACATACTTATTGGTAGGCATTTCCTCTTCCATTTCGGTTACTGCGTGGCTCATTAGGGTAAGTGGTGTGCGGAACTCGTGTGAGACGTCTGTAAAGAACTGCATTTTCATCTGCATTAGCTCTTCTTTATGTCGCTCTTTTTCCTCTTGTACAGCTATGGTATGCTTCATTTGCGTCCATCGCATAAAGTACCTGAAACCTATGTACAGCAAGCCTGCAAGGGCAAGTGCATAGAGGGTGTACGCCCACCACGTAAGCCAAAAAGGAGGCTTGGAGACCACTGTAAGCTCGGTCTGCGCTCCGCTCCACTGTTGCCAATCGCCTACCTCTACTAATAGTTTGTAAGTACCATAAGGGAGCTTTTGGTAAGTGGCGTGTGGGGCAGGGTCATTTACGGCTATATAATGCCAATCAGTGTCGTAATCCTCTAATTTATAACGGTAGCGCAACCGCTGAGGGGCATTGTATGACAAAGTGGTGAAGTACACCGAAAAATCGTTGTTCGGGTACGCTATCGAAAGCGCATCGGTAAACTCTATACACGAATTGACTACCTTGCCGTTGTTTTCAAACCTGCTAAAATGTACTCTTAGGTGAGCTGACGAAAGCATTTGCGCTTGTGGTTTGAAATAGTTAAAGCCGTGTGAGCCTCCAAAGTACAGATTCCCCTCAGCATCTTTGCAAGAGGAAGCCGTCCCGAAACTGTGTCCTTGCAAGCCATCGTTGTTGCTGAAAGCCGCAAAACGCTTCTGCTTTGTATCAAAGAAACTCAAGTAAAAGCCTCCACACCACACATTGCCAAAAGCATCTACTTCCACACTTTCAATATCGTTAGAGGTTGCCCCTTCTTCTATACCGTAATGTTCGGCAGTATAAGTGAGTTTGCCATTAGCGTTATCAGTGAGAACCACCTTGTTGAGTCCGCTACCCATAGTACCTATCCAATAAGTATCTTTGTCTTTATCAATTGCCCAAAGATAATTACTACTCAGGCTGTGCGGGGTTTTAGCGTCGGCAACGTATTTGAGCACACGCACTACCTCGCCTTTGGCATTGAGTTGCAATCTGTTTAAGCCCATTACCGAGGTTATCACCAGTTCGTTCTTAGCTTTATCCACATATATTTTGTGGAGCTTGTTAGTAGATAACCTACGAGGTTCAGGCGTTGTTTCGGTAAAAGTGTAGACGTTTTGCCATTGTCCTTTTCGCTCTTCAAAGCACTCCAATCCTGAATAGGTAGTAATCCACAAACGGTGAAAGGTATCGAGCTTGATATCAAATATATAATCGTTACACTGCGTCGCAAACGAACCGATAATGCGTCGGCTTTGCTTGTCTATCACCCATACCCGTTCGCGAACCGATACGTACAAGTGTGCTTTATCGCTCTGAATACTCGTAACGTTAGGCGAAAGCTCAGGAGCATTGCAATAGTGCTCGTCTAACTGCTGGCTCTGGGTGTGAAACCTAATCACTCCGCCGAACTTATTGCCTATATACACAAAGCCATCGGGGTCGTAGTGCATCGTGCTTACAAACTCCGAACCCACTTTGCTTTGCGGTTTTATCCATACCGTCTTGAAGAACGCATCGCGCGTACTGCTGTACGATACGCCATTAGACCAAGCCGATACCCACAAATTGCTCTCCTTGTCTAAGAACACACTGTTGATATGATTGCTTGCCGAATACGGATTCAAAGGCGAGTGACTGTGTTCTTTCAGCAGAGAAAGACTGTTTTTATCCAACTGAAAGATACTTTCTTCATTCACTACCCACACGTATTGCCCGCTCAGTGTAAGAGAAAGCAAATGTTTGTTCAGGTCAAATTCCTTTTTAGCGACTATCGTATAGGTGTTATCGGGCTTACAGGCGTACTTCACTAAGCTATCTCGGTAAATCACCCACAAATAGCCATCGGCATAGAGCATCTTTACGATACCCGAACCTATGTTGTTCACCTTTTCAGGTAGAGCTTTTAGTGTGCCCTTGTCGGGAACGTAAGCTGATAACCAAGGGAACCCCGAAAGCCACACTTCTCCTTTTTCACTCACTGCTATTTGCGGATTGAGTTGCGAAGTAGTGAGTTGTGAGACAGAGCCAATAGGCAATGTTTTCAGCGTAAGTGCCTTTTCGCGCTGATTCCACACTACCTTAGCACGCCTAATTTGGTTTTCACTCAAAAGCCAAAGTTCATTGTTTGTGCCTTTTTGTAAGAGTTTTACTTTGGTATAGAAAGCCAAATCAAGAGGGTCGTCTATTTTAAAATTGACAAACTGTTTGAGCCGAATATCAAAACAAGCTACTCCTGCTTCGGTAGCTACCCAAAGGTAACGCCCCATAGGTTGCAAGCTGTACACACGGTTGTAGTACACCGAGTTGATAGGGTCTTGCTCGTACTTGTAGGCATCAAGGGTATAGCCGTCGAAACGGTTGAGCCCTCTGTGGGTACCTAACCAAATAAAGCCCAACGAATCCTGAGCAATGCAAGTAACGTTGTCGTGTAACAGACCTTCATTGCGCGTAAGATGGTGGAAAAGGAAAGTTTCTTGCGCTTGTGTTCTCACCACCACCCCCTCTGTGAAAGCGATAGGAAAGAGAAAATACCACAACAGCAGGATTCGCAGGAGCTTTATCGTTCTGTTCATTTGTCAAAAATTCATTTAGAGGGCAAAGATATAAAATCCTTATCAAAAGCTCAAAATACCCAAATCTAAAAACTGATAAGTAACCTTCATTTCTTCATCTTAGATTCGCCTTACCTTCATCGTAAGTTCGTCTTTTGTTCGTCATTCCTTCGTCTTTTGTTCGTCTTTTGTTCGTCATTCGTTCGTCATTCGTTCGTCATTCCTTCGTTTTTTGTTCGTCATTCCTTCGTCTTTTGTTCGTTCATTGTTCGTCATTCCTTCGTCATTTGTTCGTTCATTGTTCGTCTTTTGTTCGTCTTTTGTTCGTCTTTTGTTCGTCTTTTGTTCGTCTT
>ERZ772924.177-NODE-177-length-30945-cov-4.160926_pt1 | contig 30945 bp, 30 predicted proteins | sample MGYA00512116_ERZ772924 | MGnify/ENA primary metagenome ERZ772924 (study PRJEB29015, sample SAMEA2737920) | human oral metagenome | biome: human oral; feature: human-associated habitat; material: dental | place: China | collected 2134 ...
TCGCGCTTAGTTTCAGAAAAAGCAAAATTTATATAAAAATCCCCCGCGGATACGATAGCTTTGAGCCCGATCTAAGTAAGCCGATACGCGGTGATAAGCTCGCGAGCAAGATACAAATCGATCTGGACGCGATGCTACAAATCGTAAAAATTCTAAAGTTGAATGAAAAAATTTGGACGTCTTAACGGGCGTAAGGCGGAGCGAGGCAAGCGGGGCGAAACGAGGTAGGGTATGGCGAACAAACGGAACGTGCGGTTTGCGCAAGTAGCTGCAAAATTTAGCGACATCCAAGCGGCATATGCCGTATCGGGCGCAGATTTACGCTGTGCCGCAAGGTTGCGCCATTAAATTTAATAAATAGAGGTTGGGCGTGGATATTAAAACCGTCATAGAGTTAGAAAAGCAGCGCAAACGGCTTAAGAAAAGTCGCAAGCTTTGGAAAATTTTAAGTTACCTCGTAGCGTTTGCGGTTTTCGGTCCGATGCTTGCGCTCGCATTGATAATCATCTTTCTTGATTTTCCCAAACTCGATCTTGGCATAGAAAGCTTATCTTTTTTGGTCATGTCTATTTTAGCAATAATCGCCATGCGGGACGAATTTTACGAGTGGATTTTTGAGCGCAAAACCGAGCGATTTTTGATGCGCTACAAAGAGCTTTATCTCAAGCCTTATATCGAGAGCCTGGGCTTTTCGTATAAAATGGGCGCGCTTTTTCAGGAAAAAGAGGTAAGAGCAAGCGAGATATTTGACGGATTTGATAGATTTCGCGCGGATGATCTGGTTTGCGCGAACGCAGGCGGAGTAGATTTTATGTTTTGCGATATAAGGCTGGAAAAAGAAATCGGTACGGGAATTCCATTTATTTTTAAAAATAATTACGCCACATTTTTCGAAGGACCCTTTTTCGTGGCAAATTTTAATAAAAAAATTGGCTCCGATGTTTTTGTTTTTTCGGGCGCGGCGGCACCCACAGGCATAGATTTGCCGCCGTCTGCACTACCGCGCAAGCTATGGAGCAGCCGCAAAATCCCGATAGATAACGCGGACTTCAATGCAAACTTTTCGGTTTACGCAAGTGATACGGTGGCGGCTATGTATGTCCTGACGCCCGTGCTGATGGAGAAAATTCTATCTCTTAAACAGCTCGTAAAATCGGATATCTCGCTTAGCTTTAAGCAAAATAAAATTTATATCGCGATATCTCGCGGCGCCGATAGTTTCGAGCCGAGCTTGGATCAGCCGATGCTCAATGCCCGCATCGCAAATGATATCAAAGCGGATCTGGACGCGATGCTACAAATCGTAAAAATTCTAAAGCTGAATGAGAAAATTTGGACGTCTTAACGGGCTCAAGGCGGAGAGGCAGGCGGGTGAAATATGACATGGTAAAGCAAGGCGGACGGAATAAAACAAGGTAGTAAAACAAGACAAATGTAGAGTAAGGCGGGCGAGACGGAATGCGACGAATAAGGCGCGCCGCGCGAATGCGGATGAAATTTCACGCGAAATTCCATCGTAGCGACTAAACCCTACGCAGAATTTCGACGGAATTTTACGAAAAATTAAAATTTGCTTGCTATTGAGAGATTTTTTTGATATACTGCCGTTTCTTTTTGGCCCCGTAACTCAGTTGGTAGAGTGTCACCTTGACATGGTGGAAGTCGTTGGTTCGAGTCCAATCGGGACCACCATTTAAGCTATTTTTAAGTTATAATCACTTCTTTCTATTTTTCTTTGATTCCTGCTTAAGTTGTTTTCAAATTTTAATCCACTTCATTTTCACGCACAGCACCTGTCTTAAATTTAGTTATTCCGACCTCTTTCATTTTTATTTTAGATATAATTTTTCCAAAATACTACGAGATCGATTAGCCGATCGATGAGGTAAATTCTATCGGCAACCGATTAAATTTAGAAAGGAGTATCGGCGATATATGGGGCAGTATGTTATAAAAACCTTAGATTACTGCGCAGAAAGGGGACTGCAGCTACAATGAGAAAAGGACTTCGCGATCTCCGTCAATGCTCCAGGAAACGAAGTTACTATAAGGGCGAATAAAAGCGGGCTTATATCTCTTGCCAGGCATTTGCTTACTTTAGCGCAAGATTTTGCGCCGAAACATTCGCATATACATCTGGATAAGTATAATTCGCTTGAGGAGGGCTCGGCGGAACTTATAAACCAAAAAGATACCGAGCGGCAAAGATAAATTTTTATGCTAAAGAAAGGTGACAATGAGAGAAAAACACATTGTAGAGTTATTATCCTCCGCAATCGAAGGAGACGGGATCATATCCGTAGTATTTAAATTTTTCCATATAGATTGGGGATACACGCTAGAGGAGCTCGATCTAATTATAAATTTCGGTATAAAAAATGGCGATCTCCTTATAGAAGATATGCATGATAAAAACAAGCACTACGACAAAATAGATTGGCGGCTAGATAATGTGTATCAAGAGATCGTTATGGTAGATATTTACAAATATATGCCATTGCTATTTTCCAAACATCCGACGGTACCGGATCCTTATAAGCAGTTCATTACGGAATAAAATTTGCGTATGACAGCACGGATAAAACTATAAAATTTAAAGGATCGGACGGTATGGCGCAAAATACGATGAGCAAAGCAGATCATAAGGAAAAGGGGCGGCGCAATGCTAGATAGAATTGCCTCTTTTTTGACAGGCATAATGTGCTTCTTATATCTTATAAATTTTACGGTACATAAACATGTAAAAATAGGCGAGAAATATATTAAATTTGATGATGCGGGTAGTTTGTGGATATTGCCCGCAATCGTATTTTTAATAATGGGTATTTACGGCTTTTATTTCGCCTTTCGCTCTGAAAAGAGTATAAAAAAATACCCGAAATATATGTGGCGTAAGGACTGCTTTAAATTTTACATGTACGAGGACGTCAAAGATACGGATCAAATTTGCCCAGACTGCGGCAAAAAGCTTACGGAGTATAATGACGGCGACTACTGGCGAAGAAACGCTCCTCATCAAGGCGTTAAACCGCCAAAGCCCAAAAAGCGTAAATTTAAAAAGCGATGAAATTTTGATTTGTTATACGAGGAATATAAAAATGCTAAATAGAATTTTTGCATTAATCGGCTTTTTCGCTTTTTTTCGCATGGGGACTGGCGGCCGCTCTATTGGGGGAAGTTGGTATAAAACCCGATTTTATGGCATCGGTAAAATTTGATAGCGCGTATCTGCGTATCATCATAGGAATTTTATGCTTTGCGGCGTGCGCTTTCTTTTTATATCTCGCATTTCGCTCCGAAAAAAGCATAAAATATTATCCTAAATTTATGCGCTGCAAAGAGTGTCTTAAATTTTATAATTTCTCGGACGTTAAAGATAGGAGCGTTTGCCCTAAGTGCGGAGGCGAGCTGCAAGATTATGCCGAGATAGAAAAGTGGAATCAAGCAGAAAAGAATAAAAAGCTTGAAAGATATTATAAATTTGAAAAAGAGTGGCTAAAGAGGGCGAGTCATGATAAAAATAATTGATGCGCAAGCAAAATTAAAAAGGCCATATGGAAAAAAATGAGCGCTAGGATAGGTTTAATACTTTTGGGCGCATTTTAGACGGGTATGATTTTAGGGATTGACTAAATTTTAAAAATTCCAGCTAGATTCGCTTCGCAAATTTGCCGCTTTAAGAAATAAAAACCGCTAAAGAGTCTAAATTTAAAACCAAAATTTTACCGTGCCTCTCAAAACGCTCAAGATCAAAATTTCATCCAATCTACGCCAAAATTTTAAAAAATCTATCTTTAATCTTTGAAATTTATTATTATTTAATCAAGAGAAATTATAATATAGCATTTGCAAATCATTCGCAAAATTCTAATTTTAAATAGGGGAGAGTGATGTTTAAGAAATTTTATCTTTCAAATGCTGCGATTGCGCTAAGTTTGTGCGCCGCCTTACAACTGAACGGAGCCGAAAACAACGCTACGTCCGAAAATATCAACGCGCCTGGCGCGAGAGCGGTAAATTCCGCAGCTCCTAAAAACGCTTCCGGCGCGAACGCCACGAAGCTGGGCACCATCGTAGTTACCGCAACGGGCTTTGAGGATATGCTTAAAAACGAGGTTCGCAACGTCTCGGTCATCACTGCGGAGGATATGGAAAACCGCGGCTACCGCGATCTGCGCGAAATTTTAGAAAAGGCGCCGGGGGTTAGCTTCCACGGCGATATGGTCGATCTGCGCGGACAGGGTCAGAAGGCAAATACCTCCGTCAAGGTCCTTCTTAACGGAGTCGCGCTCAATATGATCGACACGACGCCGACGAGCATCCCGATCGATCTCATTCCGATCGAAGATATCGAGCGCGTGGAGATCATCCCCGGCGGCGGTAGTGTGCTTTACGGCAGCGGCACCAGCGGCGGCGTGATAAATATCATCACAAAAAAGGGCGCCAGATACCCATACGCCAATGTCTCCACCAAGATCGCGTCGTATAATTATAAAGATCTAAATTTAGGGCTCGGCGGAGGCGTGAGCGATAATCTGTTTCTAAAAACCGCCGTAAAGGGCTTTAAGCAGCGCGGATACCGCAAGGGCGAGAAAAATACCGGCTACTACGGCTCGCTCGGGATGCATTATAAAATTTCGGACGAGCAAAGCATCTCCTTTGATCCGAGCTATTATCAGGCGCGAACCTATTCGGTGCCGAGCTTAGGGCTTGCCGAGCTTAAGGCGGATCGCCGCCAGCAAGGAGGCGAGCGGACTTTTACCAAAAGCACGCGAGCAAATTTCGATTTCGGCTACACGGTAAAATTCGGCGATAAAATCGAAGCAAATTTGCACCCTTATTATCAAGATATCAGGATCATTCAGAGCGGATTCGTAATGAAAGACCGCAAAGAGGGGGCAAATTTAAAAGGCAAGCTCGACTACGACAGCGGCGAGTTCATAGCGGGATATGATTATCTCAAAAACAAGGGCTTTCGTAGGATAAATTTTGATGTCGCGATGAATCCTATGATGAGCCTTTCGCAGCTTACGATCTTTGATATGCAAAAGCTTACCCACTCGGTCTATGCGCTGCAAAAGCACAATTTCACCGATCTGTTTTCGCTTAGTGCTGGCGGGCGTTTTGAGCGCGCCGAATACAAAGTAGATCGCGAAGTCTCTACGACAATGCGTAGGATGGGGCGCATATTTCATACTCAAGAAAGCACGCACGTAACGGATCATAAAAACAACTACGCTTTTGAGATTACGCCGAATTTTAATTATTCCAAGGATGGCAATCTATATTTTAAATTTGAGCGCGGCTATATCTCGCCGGGGCCTAATCAGCTTATCGACAAGCTCGGTCGCAACGGGCCCTATGTGCTTAATAACCTCAAATCCGAAACTTTTAAAACCTACGAGATCGGTCTTAAAGACCTGATCTACGGGCAATACGTAAGCGCTACGATCTTTTGGACCGATACGAAAAACGAGATCATAAACGAAACTTTGGGCAGCTCGATCACCGACGGTTGGCATTTTATCAATATCGACGAGACGCGCCGCAAGGGCGTGGAGCTGTATGCGGAGCAAAGTCTGCTTTCAAATTTAAAGCTCAGCGAGACCTTTTCATACGTGGACGCCAAGATCCAATCCGGCGCGAATAAAGGCAAGCAGGTTCCGTTGGTAGAGCGCTCGAAGTTTGTTTTAGGGCTCGATTACGAGCCGATTAGAAATTTAACGCTGATGAGCGATTTTAAATATTTCTCATCATCGCACGACGTCAACCACGATAGGATCGACTCGCGCACGATCGTAGATCTGGGCGCTGCGTACCGCTTCGCAAGCGGATTTTTGATAAGCGCCGGAGTCAAAAACGTCTTTGACGAGGAGTATAATTACAACCAAAATTTACGCTCGGACATCTATACTCCGGCTCCAGGGCGCAACTATTACGTGGAGTTTAAATACACCTATTAGCGTGCGTTTAAATTTAAGCGAGGTTTGAGCTGCGAAATTTAAAATTTACGGGCGGAATTTAAAATTTCGCCGCAGCGTGCTTTTTTGCCGCGAGATTAAATTTAATAAAAGGAGCGAAGATGAAACCGGACTATAAAAACTGGGTGCCTAAGGGCATGATCGTGAGCTTTGCCGCGGGTGCGGGCGTAGCGTTAGTTTTGTTTTTGATTTTCGGCGTTTGCGGCGCCTTCGTAGGCGGCGTGCTGAGGTGGTTTCTTGCCGGGCTTTTCGGCGCAGCGGCGCTGTTTTTGATCGGCTTTACGATATACTGCGTCGTGTGGTACCGCGCGTTTGATTACGGCGGCAAGCGTCAGCTCTCGCGCGCGATCGTAGAGGGCACGGCGAAATACGTGGATCTGCCCGAGGGCGGGCGCGGGCTGGACGTAGGCTGCGGCAGCGGCGCTCTAACGATCGCCGTCGCCAAGCGCAACCCGCACGCATCAGTGCTAGGCGTCGATCGCTGGGGCTTTGAGTACGCGTCTTTTAACAAACAGCTGTGCGAATCAAACGCGCGTGCAGAGGGGGTTAGCAACGTTAGCTTCGAGCAGGCTGACGCCACGCAGCTGCCCTTTGAGGACGGCAGTTTCGATGCGGTTACAAGCAACTACGTCTATCACAACATCATGCGCAAGGACCGCCAGGCGCTGCTTTTAGAGACGCTCCGCGTGCTTAAAAAGGGCGGCAGCTTCGCGATCCACGATCTTTTCTCGCGCGGAAACTACGGTGACATGGATGCTTTCATCGCACGCCTTAAGGAGCAGGGCTACGAGCGGGTCGAGCTTATAGACACGACGCAGGGGCTTTTTATGGGCCCGCGCGAAGCCAAATGGCTGATGCTGGGCAGCTCAAAGCTTCTGGTTGGTAGAAAATAGAGAGCCTTCGTAATTGCTACTTTACTATTGCGGACATCTTTTTTAGCTCAGCTATTAGTATGTCGCCCAAGACGGCTGGGCTTTTTAAATTTAGCCCAAATCTTGCTCGCAACAAAATACCCGTCTTTACAAAAAGCTTGGGTTCTGAATCAAAAACATCTATCTGAGTGTTTGCTTGCGAAATTTTATATAGTTTGCGTGATAGACTATGCCGCCTGCATCGGTATCTTCGTAGTAGATTCATATCTTCATTACATCATTCTCCTTTTTTGCACCCAAGCATATTATTTCTAAATAATTAATGTTTTTATAATATTTAAGTATTCAAAAATTTTTTCTTTAGGGGGCCTTTCTTCTTCTTTCTTAATCGCTCTTTTAGCACTATTAAATTCTACTGGCATTATCGTTTTAATCGTAAAACAAAGACTGGGCTTTCCCTCACTATTCTTACCAATATCAAACGCAATAGGCATGAATATATCATTAATCACAATATGAAATCCTTTGCTTAAATTTTTCCTGATTTCATCATAATTACTTTGATTATGCATTAACTCACTGCAAAGGCTATCATACATAGACAAACATCTTAACAAGATCGGTCTTATCATTGAAAATAAAAATTTTTTAACTTTATCTGGTGTGGATAGCTCTTTGATATTACATCTTTCAATAAATCGCAATAGGGCATGAAAAGAAAAATTTATAAATATCCTCTTATATATCATTCCGTCAGTCAGGCTAAATATAATATCAAATCCAATATATTTATAGTCCTCTTCGATTATTTTATTAGTAGAACTATCATCTGGATTTTTTTTCATAATTAACGTTACATCCGCATATACAAATTCCCATTTTTTTGTGTTTGGTCGATAATGCTCCAATATAATTATATGCTTCTCTTTTTGAAGTTTTTCAACATGCCGTCTTGCAATAACTTTTCTTCTATTGTCATTAATTGAAAAATAATTGATTTTTGGGCCTTCCCTAAAACAATCAATTATACTTTGCGCAATAGCTCTTTTTGATTTATTTTCAAATATGTTCATTCAAATTTTACCTCACTATTTATACAATACTCCGCCGCATAGATATATTTTCTTAGATCATTATACACTCATCCAAAGAGTGGCTTTTAAAAATTTGATCAAATTTTGGTTTGACATATCCCCCTGCAGTTTTAAATTTTTATTTTTCATTATACATTAAAATTTACATAATAGCTTTATTTAATGACACGCTTGATGAATTTTACTTTACTTTATATATAATTCATTCCTCTTTTATGCCATTAGGTCGTACTCAATGTCGCGAGCAATCATTAAAGGTTGATCGTAAAAAATCGAAAAAAGCATGGTATAACCTAAATACCTATGCAAGCGTAAGCAAGATATTATGGAATAGCATTCGTTCTTTTTGGTGATACTAGCTCGTTTAAAGTGAGAATAGTGCCAAAATGTCACTTTGCCTATATGCGCAGCGATTTCATCAAGGTCGTTGCCGCCGCGATTGAAACGACATTATTCAAAATTTTACATGGACAATTACGCTTTATGCAGTGAACAGCGCAGAATTGGGTGCATTAATTCAAAAGACTGAGAGGAAATTTCATAAGTTACAGAAATGCATATCTGAAGGTTAGATTTCACCGAATTCAAACGCGATATAGGCTAAAGCAGCCGTAGTCGGTGCGCACGGCCAAAAATTCCTCGCCATTTATGCGTTCAAATTTCGCCTCGCAGCGCTTCACGACGTGCGAGAGCTCAAAGCTAAGCTGCAAATTTCCGCTTTTTAGATCGATGATGCGGGCTTTGTCGTACTTTATTAACGCCAGCCTCGAACCGTCCGCGCTAACACAAAGTTCGTCTGCCTCGGTGCATTCGTCCCGCAGCCAAGCGGGCTTTAGCCGCTCGCCGTTTGCGGTATCGAGGCAAACTAGCTTGCCTGCGTAGCGCTCCTTGCCTAATACCGAGCCGTCCGCTAAAAAGCAAATTTTATCAAAAATGCCGAAATTGCCTCCGATCTCGTTTAAAACTTCTCCGTTTAGCGTGCTTAAAATTTTGATCTCGTTTTGCTTGCAGCAAAGCGCGAGCCGCGTGCCGTCAGCGTCGAGCGCGGCGCACAAGATCGGCGCGTAGCTTTTCATTTCGGATCTGTATTCGGCAAGAGGCGAAATCTCGCCGCCGCACAGAGTAAAAATTTGACCCAACATCGCAAACGCCGCCGTATCTTTCGCAGCGCAAACGAAACTCGTAAATTCTTTGCTATTTTTAAAGCTTAACCCTTGAGAGAGATCGCTAAATTCGCCGCTCGAAGGATCAAATTTAAAGATAAAATGATCCAGATCCAAAAGCAAAATTTCGCCCGCGCGCTCCGCCTGCCACGCAAGCGGCTTTGGCAAGAGGGTCTGCTGCTTTACGGCGCCGCTTGCGTCCAGTCTGATTAGAAAATCATCCAGCGCTCCGCCCTCTTTGTAGCCGCTGCATTTATAGACGAAAAGCTCACCCTCCGCTCCCGCAAATGCTAGCGCGCCCGTGTATCCGCCGCCGATGTAAACGTGCAGGCTCGTTTCGCCAGGCCTCGCATCCGCGTTTTGCAGGACGTAGCCCTTCTTTAGGCTCTCCCACTCCTTTTTTACGCAGGCTTTTTGCGCTTGGTCTATGCTAGCAGACTCCTTTTGCGTCTGCCTCGTTTTGCCGTTTTTGATGCTCTCGCTGAGTAAAATTTTGCCCTCTACGCGCAAATTTAAGCGGTCGCTGCCGCTCAAATTTATTAAATTTTTCATTTTTGCTCCTGCGGATTAGTTTTAAAAATTATCTCAAAGCGGCGCTTAAAAGCCGCTAAATATCGATAATACCGAGGTGCGAAAGCAAAATTTTAACCCCGATTAGGATCAAAATCGCGCCGCCTAAAATGAGCGCCTTTGAGTGCAGATATTCGCCCGTTAGCTTGCCTACGTAGCACGCCGCGACGCACAGCGCGAAGCAGACGAGCCCGATTACGCAACAGGCGTAGAGGATGTTTATCTCGCCAAAGGCAAAGGTCACGCCCACAGCCATCGCGTCGATGCTGGTGGCGATCGCGCCCAGCATCAGCTCCTTCGTGCTTAGGCGAAGATCTGGCTCGTCCTGCTCGCGGCGGGATTCCGCGATCATTTTAACGCCTAAAAACGATAAAATTCCAAACGCGACGAAGTGATCGATCTGTGCGATAAATTTTACGAAATTTATCCCCAAAGCGTAGCCCGCTAGCGGCATTATAAACTGAGCCGCCGCGTAGAAAAACGCGACGCGCGCGATCTGTGCAAATTTAAAATTCGGATATTTCGCGCCGTTTGAGATACTAAGCGCGACGCTGTCCATCGCAAGCGCGAAAGCGATGAGTAAAAGCTCCATATCTAGCCCTTTTGGTATTATAAAAGCGTTGATTATACATTAAAATTTTCGAAATAAAATAATCAATCTTTAATTAGGGAAAAACTTTGCTTAAAAAATTAATCTTTTGTTTATTGCCGCTATTTGCAACTGCTAGCTGGGAGGAGGTCGCCGTAAAGGGGCTGGACGTGATGCTTAGTGCGGGCGCGGGCGATAGCGAAAATTTTAAAAACTCGCTAAGCACTCTGATCGAACGCGCTGCAAATGAATACGAACGCGCTGGCGTACAGGATTACGAGCTCGATCTGCCTAGCTACATTACCGAGCGCGTGGGCAAAAAAAGCATCGCCGTGCAGAATATGCAAAGGCTGGCGAGCAAGAAGCTAAGTCTTGCCGTAGAGCCGATCAAAAAGCTCGTGCTGGCTAAAATAAAAGATATGTCCGAAGCCGATACTAAGGCGGTAATGAGCGGCGAGGTGCTATTCAGCCACTATCTGCGCACCAACGCCTTTGATGAAATTTACGAAATCATTCGCCCTTTGGCGCGTGAACTAGGAGCCGACGCGAGCTTTGCTAAAAGCTTTAAAAGTGCCGTCGGACGCGAGCCTGGAGACGATTTTAGTAGCGAATTTAGCAGCGCCTTCATCAACGAAAGCTTCGATTTTTTAAGCAAAAATGAAAGGGAATTTCGCAAAAACTCGGGCGCGATTTTAAACGCGATAAAGACGGTCAGATAGGCGCGACTGCACTAAAATCTCGGCGAAATTTTACTTTAAATTATGAAAAATTCTATCTCGGAGCTCGCGGAAAATTTCAATTCAAAATCCGCTTTAAATTTTATCTCAAATCAGATGTGCGAGCGCGCGAAAAATACAGCGCCTGGCGGTGCGGTAAATTTCGCTCCCGCTCCCTACCTCAAAAGAAATTTCAAATTTCAAGACGCGGCCGCCGAGTTAAATTTCATCTGCAAAAGAAATTTAAAATTTTATCCCGTTTCGGTCAGTTTTGCCGCACGCAATCGTGCTTCGGCCAGTTTTGCCGTGCACAGTCTCGTCGCGCCCTATTCCGCCCTGCGCGTCAAAAATCTTGAAAGAAAATCCGCTTTAAATTTCGTAACTCTTGCGTTAAATTTAAAGCCCGCGCAGGCCATGGGCCGTGCCGAAAATAAAGCCTTAAATTCCGCGAAATCCTCCAAAACATATCCTTGCGAAAATTCGGCAAGAAATTTCAGACAAAATTTTATATTAAATTTTGCGGAAAATTACACTCGCGACGGCACAAATAGCGCGAGTTTGCTAAGCCGTGCAAGTGTCGTAGACGAGCTAAATTTAAGCCCCACAAAAAGCCTCGCTGCCGCCCATACGCTACGCTTAAAGAAAAATTTTACCGAGGTCATTGCAAGCGGCCACGGCTCTGCTCATACGCCGCAGAGCTTTGGATTGAAAAATTTTAAGGCGCGGAATTTTGCGAAGAAATCTAATTCGGCAGAGAATTCTAGCTCCGCTCGAAGCTTAAATTCCGCGCAGAATTTCGATTTCGCGCAAAGCTCTGATTCTACGCAGAGCCCTGCTGCTGCGCAAAATTCTGCCTCTACGCAAAACTGCACGCAAAGCTCGAATTCCGCGCAGAGTTTCGGGCAAAATTCTAGTTCCGTGCGAAGCCGCGCGCAAAACCCCGCTCCACCTAGCAGACTGTGGGATCTGGGGCTACTTTTCGTAGCGATCGTTTGGGGATGCACTTTCGTGCCGGTTCAGCGCGCGCTGCATAGCGGCGACGTTTTTAGCTTTTTATTTTGGCGCTTTTTGGCGGCGAGCATTTTTACCTACCTCGCCTGCCTGCGCTTCGGCGTCAAATTTGACCGCGGCACGATAGGGCGGGGCGTGTTTTGCGGGCTGATGCTATTTTGCGATTTTTCGTGCCAGACCATAGCGCTTGATTATGCGCTCTCCTCGACGGTGGCGTTCATTTTGGGGCTAAACGTCGTCATCGTGCCCTTTTTGATGCTTGCGTTTTTCGGCAAAAAGGTCGGTGCGAGCGCCTTTGGCGGCGCGGTTGTGGCGCTTTTGGGGCTGTATTTTTTAAGCGGAGCAAGCGCGGTGGGTTTCGGCATAGGCGAGCGGCTAACGCTGATTTCCGCGTTTGCATACGCGCTTCACATCGTCTTTACCGGCGTCTGCGCGCGTAAGAGCAATCTCTACGGCTTTGTGATCGTGCAGTTTATCTGCGTCTGCGTCTGCGCGCTGATCGCGGCGGTTTTCACTCCGCACGCGGAATTTGAAGGCGAGATAAAGGTGCTAGGAAATTTGATCTTTTCGCCGAGTTTTGATTTTGTTTTCGCGCTGGTTTTGACCTCGATCTTTGCCACCCTCGCGGCGTTTGTGATCCAAACAATGGCGCAAAATCGCGGCGTAAGCGAGATAAAAACGGTGCTGATTTTCGCGCTGGAGCCCGTAAGCGCGGGCATTATGGGGTATGCCTTCGGCGAGAAGCTAAGCGCGCTTCAAATTTTAGGCGCGGCGCTGATACTCGCAGGCATCCTGCTTAGCGAGCTGGGCGGGATTTTAGGCGCGAAGTTTGCTAAAGATCGAGCTTGCGAAAAAGCAGACCGAGGCGACTAGGATTATCGAAGCGCCGCTGGTTAGATTGAGCTTAAAGCTCAAAACAAGCCCCGCCGCGCAGAAAAGCGCCGATAGCCCGCAGCTTATCGCCATCATCGAGCCTAAGCTTTTTGAAATTTTTTCGGCGATGAAGGGCGGGATCGTCATCAGCGAGATCACCAAGATTAGCCCCACGATCTGAATCGACGCGACCACCGCGAGGCTCGCCATCACCACGAGGACATAGTAAAAGACGCTCGTATTTACTCCGCGCAGCAGGGCGAATTCCTTATCGAAGCTGATCGCTAAAAACTGCCTGTAAAAGCACGCCGTAAGCGCCGCAAATGCCGCTCCACAAATGCCGATGAAGATTAAATTTTCGTGATTTATCGCTAAGATCGAGCCGAATAAAAAGCTCATCAGATCGGATTTGTACCCCGGCGTGAGATCAGCGAAAATTATCCCCAGCGCCATTCCAAACGCCCATATCGCGCCGATTACGGCGTCGAAGCGCTCGGTGTTTCGCAGCGTGACGTAGGCGATGAGCAGCCCCAAAAACAGCGCAAATACGCTAGCTCCCAACACGGGCGAGATGCCTAAAAATAGCGCGATGCCGATGCCGCCGTATGCGCCGTGCGCGATGCCGCCTGCTATGAAGCTCATGCGATTTATCACGACTAAAGAGCCCACTACGCCGCAGACTACGCTGACTAAAAGCCCGCCGAGCAGGGCGTTTCGCATGAAATCGTAAGATAAAATTTCAGCCATTTTCGCCCTCCTTGCAGCAGCATTCGTTAAGCGCGAGATCGACGGCGCAGAAGTGCCCGTGCTCGCGTCGCAGGTGATCTAAAAATTCCGCTCTGCCTCCCGGATTGATCTCATGAGTGTGCGCCGAGCCGTTTGCGACGTAAAGCGCGCGGTTTGCGTAGTTTAGCGCGAGCTGCACGTCGTGGCTGATTAAAATTATGCCGCAGCCGCTCTCGTTTAGGGATTTTAAAAGCTCGTAAATTTGAACCTGTCCCATCGTGTCGATGCTCGCTAGCGGCTCATCAAGAAGTAAAATTTTAGCCTTCGCACACAGCGCCCGCGCGATGTAAACGCGCTGTCTTTGTCCGCCACTAAGCTCGCTGATACGGCAGTCTGCAAGGTCTTGCATGCCTACGCGTTCCAGGGCTTGCATGGCTTGCTCGCGCTCGGATTTGCTGTAAAAGCCGAAAATTTTCTTATCTATCAGCCCCATTAAAACGACTTCGAGCACGCTTATGGGAAAGCTTTTATTTATCGCGATGAACTGCGGCACGTAGCCCATTTGCGCCCTGGCAAGCGCGGGCGATCTGCCTAAAATTTCGATCGTGCCCGAGCTTGGTCGCAATAGCCCCAAAAGTAGCTTTAAAAGGGTGCTTTTGCCGCCGCCGTTGGGCCCGAAAATTGCTAAAAAATCGCGCAGCTCGTAGTTTAAGTTTATATCTTTTAAAATTTCGCGTTTTTCGTAAGCAAAGTTTAAATTTCTTATCGTCACGTCCGCCATGAACGCCCTTTCGCCTAGATTTTGAAAGTATTTATTATAGCCCAAATTCGGAAAAATTGCCAAATTTTGCTATTATTACAAAAAATTTAAAGGCGAGCGGTGGAGAAAATCAGCGAAAAATCAGATGAAAATAGCTGGGATAAAAAGTCCGAAAGTTACGCTAAATTTAGCGGCGAGTTAGGGGATTTCGGTAAGCGAGTGTTTGAGATACTGCGCGGCTGGGGCGCGAGCTTTGCGGGCAAAAGCGTGCTCGACGTGGGCGCCGGTACGGGGGTTTACTCGCTGTATCTCGCGTCGCTGGGCGCTAAAGTGACGGCGATCGATAGCTCGGAGGGGATGCTGCGCGAGCTAAGGCGCAGCGCGGAGGAGTTTGGCATCAGCTTGCAAAACGTATTAAATTTAAGCTTTGCGGAGTTTTACGAGCGGCTGAGCCGCGATGGTTTTGCAGACGCAGCGGGCGAAAATTTTAAAATTTATCCGCGCTCGCAGAGCGAAATTTCAAACTCGCAAACTCAAGAAGCGCAGGCTTTAAATTTAAAAGACGCTGCGAGCAAAAGCCGCGAGAGCGAAAATTTTAAAATTCCCGCAGTTTTTGACATCGCGTTTCTTACTATGAGCCCCGCGCTAAAAAGCACGGAGGATTTTGAGGCGTTTTTGGCTTTGGGCGAGCGAAAAATTTATCTAAACTGGGCGAGCGAGCGCAATTCATCGATGCTGGCGCCGCTGTTTGAGCGCTTTGGCACAGGGCACAAAAGACTTGCTAGCGCCGCCGAAAAATTTGAGGCGCTGCTCGGGGCACGCAACATCAAATTTAAAAGCGAAATTTTAACCGAGAGGCGCGAACAAAAACGCAGTCTGCAAGAAGCTGTGCAAAACGCCGCGTGGCACCTGTATATGGACGGCGCGGAGGCTAGCGAGCGCGAGATCGAGGAGATTTTGGAAAAGCAGGCTAAAGGCGGGATGATAAGCGATGAGATCGAAGCGAGTTTTAAGCTGTTTTATATTTAGCCTGGCGCCGCTTTTGGGGCTTTGCGGCAATCTTTTTACGCCGCTTGAGATGCCTAAATATGACCCGCAAAAGGCGCGGCTGGGCGCAAAAATTTTTACCGACGTAAGATTTAGCAGCAAAGGCCGCTCCTGCGAGAGCTGCCATAACTTCTATCTAAACGACTCAGGCGCTTCAGTGCGCGATGGACGCGTGCCTACGCTAATAAATTCTTATTATTTTGACCGCTACTTGGGCGATTATAATTTCGCGGGCTTTGAAGCGCGGATCGCGGCGTCGGTTTTTGGCACGAACGAGCTTGATGCGAGCGAAGATAGAATTTTAGAGCTTATTAAGAAGAATTTAGCCTACAAGCAGGCTTTTGAAAGTGCTTACGGTGAGGCGAATACGGCGAACTTCATTGATGCGCTGAAGGAATTTTTAAAATCCAAAACGGCGATAAATTCCAAATTTGACCGATTTTTGCGCGGCGAGGTTAAGCTAAATGATGCCGAATATAACGGATATGTGCTTTTTGTGCGGCTGTGCTCGGCATGTCACAACGGCGTTAGCCTAGGCACCGGCAGCTTTACTAAAATTCGTCCAAGCGCGGAAGAGGAGGATGCGCCTAAGCATAGGCTCACTTCCGATGGATTTGAGTTGCGCCGCGTGCCTAGCTTGCGCAATATCACGCAAACCGCGCCTTACGTAAACGGGCAGACGGATTTGCGTCTTGCGGTGCGGCAGATCGCAAAGGATCTGCTAAAATACGATCTTAGCGATGGAGAACTTGATGCTTTGATGAGCTTTTTAGCTACACTTAAGGGCGAGATGACGGAGGCGCAGGATGAAAGATAAGATAATGTGGGCTTTGATGGCGGGGATTATGATATTAGGCATAATCATCGCCGGGAATTATTTCTCGTCGCTAAGAGATGTAGCGAGATTTAGCACGATTTCGCGCGAGCTAGCTTTGATCGATAATGCCGACAACCGCTTAAATATATTATTTGATGCAAAGATCGCAAGAAGGGACTTTTCGATCGCAAATGCCGATATGCGCGGCATCTATCAGGTGTTGCAAGCTCTGCAAAAAGACAAAATCATCGATAAAATCGGACTTAGCAGCGATGTGCGCGCGATCGGAAGCGCTTTTAGCGATAAAATTTCGCTTTTAGACGAGCTTGGGGCTTTAAATTCGCAGAATTTAATCCTTTTTCAAAGTCTGCAGCAAAAATTTTTATCCAGTGGCGCAAATGCGCAAAGAGCAAATCTCTACTCTCAAATTTTAGGGCTTAACTATAAAAATCGTTCCGAGATCTCTGCTTTAAAAAGCGCGCTAGAAAGCGCAGATGCGTCAAGCCCCGACGAAGCTGCGTTTATAGGAATCGCGCGGCAAATTTTAAGGAATTTCGAGCGTCAAAATATCATCGTAAGCGATAATCTCTCGTTGCTCAACGAGCGCTTCGCAAGTCTGCGCGAACGATTTTCTTACGCTAGCGAGAAATTCTACGGCTCGTTTATGCAAATGACGATGCTTTACACGGCGGTGTTTTTGTCGTTTTTACTGCTTACTTACATCATAAATTCCAATGCTTTGCGTAGTAAACGCGCCCTCGCGCCCTATCGCGCCCTATGCGAGGAGGCAGGCGAAGCGATAGTTTTAGCAGATCAGAGCTTTAAAATTTTATACGCTAATAAAAGCGCGCTTAGCTTAAGCGGCTACGAACAAAACGAGCTGCAAGGAAGCGATCTTGGAGTTTTGATGCCCAAAGATAAGGGGACCGAACTTCCTGCGATGGTAAATAAAAGCGCCAAAGATACGCGCCTGCTTCGTAAAAACGGCGAACTAGCCGATGTGAGCCTAAGGCTAGCAAATATCGCGGCTGCATCTAAGCCGCCGCTATATGCGCTTTACGCTCATGACATCGGCGAGCGCGAGATTATGAAGCTAGCTCTTGCGAGCGCAAAGGAGAGCTTAAACAATCAAGTCTATATCGATCATCTTACGGGCCAGGGCAACGAAGCAGCGCTATACGAGCTAATAAACGCCGAAAAAACGGGCGTAGCGATCTACATAACTATCGTAAATTTTGCAAATTTACGGCTTTTTTACAAGGCGGAGACGACGAATGAAATTCTGCGCTCCTTTGCGCGCACGCTTGCGATGTGTATCGAATCGCATGAGATCAAAGCTAGTATCTTTCGCATCCAATCGGATGAGTTTTGCCTATTTTACGAGGGACTAAATGTCGCGCGCGACGTGGAGATCATAAACAAATATTTTACCGACAAGGTCTTTAATCTCCATACGACCGAGGGCTTTGCCTCCGCGCCTTTAAATATCACGATGGGTGTAAGCGAGCGTGCAGACGTAGCGGGCGGCGCAAATAGGGTCTTTCAGGCGGTTATGGCGATGTATGAGGCGCAGAGCAAAAACGAGCACGTGGGCTTTTACTCGCGCCCAAATGCGATTGAGGAAAAATATCTTCAAAACCAGATTATGATCAACACCATTCAAAACGCGATCAAGAAAAATCAAGTCTTTGTGCTCGTTCAGCCCATATTTGATATTACCCACCGCGACCCTAGTGGCAACACATACGGCACCGAGGGCGGTGATTATGTCCCGTTAGTATATGAAATTCTAATCCGCCTAATCGATCGTTCGGGCAAGACGCGCTGCCCGGGTGAGTTTATCGATATCGCAAAGCAAACCTCGCTCTACATCCCGCTAACTCAGGTCGTAATAAACGAAGCCTTTCGCTTGCTAGACCGCTTCGCAGGGACTTGCTTTAGCATAAATCTTTCATATTTTGACATCGCAAACGAAGGTATCAAGGAGCTTTTAGAGCGCAAGCTAGCATCCAGCCCAAATGCTTCAAATCTATTCATTGAAATTTTAGAAAGCGAGGAATTCGACGATTACGAGAGCCTTAGAAGCTTCATCGCCGTAGCCAAAAACTATGGCTGCAAGGTCGCGATAGACGATTTTGGCAGCGGATACTCCAACTACTATAGAATTTTAACGCTCGACGTGGATTACATAAAGATCGACGGAGCGCTCATCAAAAATATCGCAAACGACAAAAACTCGCGCGCTATCGTCGAAACTATCGCTAACTTCGCGCGCAAGCAGGGCTACGAGCTCATCGCCGAATACGTAGAAAACCACGAAATTTCAATCATCTTAGAAGAGATGGGGATTAAATATATGCAAGGCTACTTCTACAGCAAGCCGATGGAGCCTTCGAGGATAAAATTCTAATCTCATCTCGCCGCGACTTTATAGCCCGCCTCTTTAAATTTATAGCCCAAAGATCGCCTCCGCAAGGTGAGAGATTCTGATTTAGCAAGCCGCCGCTTTAATTTATACAGAATTCATCTTGGCAGATACTGCGCGGTTTTATCGCAAACTTATAGCGCGCACCTTATAGCTAGGATTGCCGTAAAAGCTTGCGCATGGCAAATGAAGTGAGAGCTAAATTTAAAATTTAATAGCGGATTTATGGATAAAATTTTATGAAGTTCAAAATTTTAAAATTCCAAGCCGTAAAATTTTAAAATTTGAAATGCGCGAGCGGCAAATTTAAGGCTAAATTTTAAAATTTCGTAGCGATAAAATTTTAAATTCCGCGCCTTAAATCCGCCTGCAAATTTTAAAATTTTATGACGTGAATTTTGATCCATTCGTTTTATAACATTTCGCGCGAACTTTGCAAAATAAAAATTTTAACGAGCTTTACTCTAATTAGCGATAGAGCTTTCAAATGCAGGTGAAATTTTTAAGTGCAAACTTCCCACTTCAGCAAGAATGAGCTTAAATTTTAGGCTTTAGCGCATTAGCTCAAGCGCAAATTCGCTCTAAGCCTTCATACTCCCCGTATCCTTAAATCTTTGATGCCACGACAACGCCTCGCTTAGGATGTGTGGAGTATGCCCCGCACAGGGCTGCGCGCATGCCCGCTCGAAATAATCTCTCAGCGCGTCTTGGTAAGTGGGATGCGCGATACTTATCATCGCGCGAGCCCGCTCACGAGGGCATTTACCGCGCAGATCGGCGATGCCGTATTCGGTGATGATAACCTGAGTATCGTGCTCGGTATGATCGACGTGGCTCACGAAGGGCACGATAGCGCTAATCGCGCCGCCCTTAGCGAGCGACGGGCTCAAAAATAGCGACAAATATCCGTTGCGAGCGAAGTCACCGCTACCGCCGATGCCATTTTTCATCTGCGAGCCCATGACGTTAGTGGAGTTTACATTGCCGTAGATGTCTGCCTCTAGCATGCCATTCATCGATACGACGCCAAGCCTTCTGATGAGTGCTGGCGAGTTGGAGACATCTTGTGAACGTAGTATGATGTGCTTGCGGTAGAAATCGATGTTTTTTTGAAATTCCTCGACACCTGCAGGGCTAAGCGATAGCGCTGTGGCACTTGCAGTGCCTACGACGCCTCTTTTGATGAGATCTAGCATGCCGTCTTGGATCACCTCGGAGTAGCACTGCAGCCCTTGGTAGCCAGCATTTTGTAGTGAGCTAAGCACAGCGTTAGCGACGTTGCCGATGCCCGATTGTAGCGGCAGTAGCTTCTTTGCGGGAAGTCTGCCGCAAGCTTCCTCGTTTTTTAAGAATTTTACGACATTGCACCCGATAGCGCTTGAAATTTCATCCACGGCGGTGAAATTATTGACGCGATCATGCGTCCTAGCCTCTATGACAGCGATTACTTTGGCAGGATCTACATGCATATAGGGACTGCCTACGCGATCGCCTACGTGCTTGATCGGCAGATCCGCAGTGTGCGGCGGCAGGCGCAGATCCGTAACGTCGTGAATGCCCTCCAGCTCAAGCGGCTGATAGTAATTTACTTCTAAAATCACGCGATCGGCGATATCGAGCCAGGCTTGGTTGTTGCCTAGCGACGTGGACGGTACGAGCTCGCCGCTTTCTTTAATCGCCACTACTTCGATCACGGCAAAGTTTAGATGTGGAAAAAAGCCCGCCTTAAGCTGCGCGGCAAGGCTTGATAGATGCACGTCTGCGTATTGCACGGCGCCGCTATTTATCGCACGGCGCATATCGGCATCCGTAAAAAACGGCGCGCGAAAGCTCACGGCACCTGCTTTTACCAAAACTCCGTCTAAAAGCGGATCGGTCGATGCGCCTGTAAAAATTTTGATTTGATAGGGCTCGCCTTTTTCGTGCAGCGCCGTCGCTCGTTGTGCCAGAGCCTGCGGCAGCGCTAGTGCGCAGCCCGCCCCAACAAAGCCGCTAAAGCCCACCGATGCGCCGTTTGGGATCAGCTCGCAGGCTTCCTCGGCGCTCATAATTTTTGATTTTAGATATTCGTTTTGCACGCGTGAGTTCATTTTCCGTCCTAGCCGTGATTTGGGCGAAATTATAATATTTTTGCGCTAAATTTCAAAATCTAAATTTCGTGCGCGAGCTAGGCTATAGAGCAAAATATGAGGCGCGATCGGTTGGGATACGTCGCCAAACGCCTCCGATCAGGCTTTTTTGCTTCGGCGGTTTGAAATACGCACTTGCACAAGCGCTCCGTAAATAGGGTTTTAAGCGTGATTGAAGCTTGGTTTAATGATCTAGCTACGATATCATTAAACGCTTATCTCGCACCAAATCTTGCGGAATTTAGGCGCAAAATTTCATCGCATAATTTGTGAGCTGCGATATTTAAATTTAAGCTTCCTTTTGCAATTTAATCACTCACCGCACTCAAATTTAAATCTCCGCCTTGTAATTTTAAAATAGATATTTTAAAATTTATCGCTCGTGGCGTTTAAATTCCGCGTCTAGCGAGCCTTGAACTCATATTTGAAATTCCATCGCTTGCGGTGCACGCATTTGCCCGCCGCACCTATATTTTAATCCGCATTAATTGAAATTCCCTCTGCCTAAAATTCTTGCCACTACACGCAAGACGGCAATTTAAAATTTCGACCGCGCTTTTTTTGGAGCGGCTCGACGTAGATACGCAAAATTTTGATAAATTTACGCTTGCAAAATTCTAAAAATCATATCATCGTCACGACTAAATTGCAGATTTTGTTTAAATTCTAGTTCTTAAAATTTTAGACTGGTCGTCACGCACGATTTGCAATTCAAAGAGCCTTGCCGCGTAAATTCTAATCTCTACTGAGTCCAAAAATTACAACGCTTAAGACACAAATTTAAACGCGTTTTAGAATTCAAAATTTAGCCCGCCTTGTTACCATTTTCGGTCGAGCTTTATAAAATTTCGGCAAATTTTATACTCGCGGAATTTTAAAATTTTATCGCCGTAAAAGCCAGTAAAATTTTACTTCTGTGGCTTGCCGTCGCCGAATTTTGCGGCTATCTCCTCGCTGCAGCTTTCCTTGGGCGCCCAGCCTTCGCGCTTCATCCGCGCCAGATTGTCACACGCCTCCTGCGAGCCGCCCTCGCAAAGCTCATCGTATATCACGAGGCTGCGGCACTGCCCGCTCGCAAAGCTCTCCAGCGCCGCGGCGTTGCCCAGACAGGCTCGCTCGCGCAGATCGCTCATCGCCCGCCCGCCCGCGCCGTCCGTTTTGCCTCCCTGCTTCCGCTCGGCGAGGGTTGCGAGCTCGCACGCGTCTGCGAAAAAGCCCTGCGCTTTGAAGCGGTTTCGCACGACGCCGCGACCGCCCAGCTCGTATCTCATCGCCGCTTCGTAGCATGCGGCGGCGTCCTTTTTGCCGCATTTTGCTAAAAGCGCGCTGGTTTTTGCGCCGCTAAATTTAAACTCTTTGGCTTTGCCGTCCGCGTTTGCTAAACTAAGCACCAGCGCCGCACCCAGCGCAAGCTTTAAAACTTTCATCTCTGCTCCTTTTGATTTTGTTTATCCGCCGCGCACCCCGATTTACTGCTTCATTGCGCCGCACCCACGAAAATTGCTTTAAATTTTAAAACCAAACCTCGCTCATTCGAAGCAGAACGGGGCCGCCACGCGGTGATCGACGCCTTTAAATGCGGATCGCACGCTCATCTAGGTGCGAGTTGTAAAATTTAAGCTTTCGTGCGGCGAAATTTGCAAGGCGTTCGGCAATCTACGCGGTCTAGCCCTAAAAAGCAATTCTGTGCCGCCCAAAGAAGCGCTTTGCCTCTGTCGCGCTAATTTTTCGGCAGTAGATCGAGCACCGCGCAGGCGCGCTTGTTGTGCATTTTGCACGCCCTGTCTAGCGCCTGTCCCGAGAGCTCAAAGCTCTGAGGGGTGCCGATTCCTTGGAGATATTTGACCGACAGCTCGTAGCACGCCTCGCTACTGCCGGCATCGCACTGCTCGCGAAAAAGCTCAAACGACGCTACGACGTCCTTCTCCACGCCCAAGCCCCGTCCTAGCGCATCTGCGTAGAAAAAGCACGACAGCTGATCTTTTCGTTCGCAGCCGCTTTTCAGACCACGCGCGACGCGCTCGCAGGAGCCTTCGTCGCTTTTTACGATGCAGCTTTGCAGATCCGCTCGTGAAATTCCATCCGTTTGAATGACCGCATCGGCGCTGCTTTGCGAGCCGGCGCTTACTTCGCCGCTCTTTAGAAAGTGCGCGTTTCGCGTGGCAGTCTCGCCGATACTCGTTGTTTTGTCCGTTTTGTCCGCCGCAGAAATTTTATCCGCCCTCGCGCTCTTGTCGCAGTTTGCCGCAAGTGCGCAAAATAGCGCCAAAAATAGAAATTTTTTCATACCCGCCTCCGTTAAATTTAGTGCCATTTTAATTAAAAATGCTGAATTTAATGAAAATGCGCTCTGCCCTAAATTCCAGCTCTGTGTCGCAGCTTGTTTGGGGCACGAAATTTAAAGCGCGGCGCCAAAGCGATCGATCACAGGCTTTTTAGTGCCGCGAGTACATTTTGCGCGTCCTGCTCGGGTTCAGCGATACGGCTAAAGCGCTTTATCTCTTTGCCGCCTCTAAAAATCAGGGTTTGGCGGTGGTAAAATTTCTTCCCGTCGCCGGTGGTGAAGGTTTCTAGCCGCAGCGGCGCTTCAAGCTCGAATTTTTCGTCGTTTATGAACTCAAACGTAGCGCCCGTAGCGCGCTTAAACTCGCTCGTGCCTGCCTCGCCCATGCTGCCTACGGCGATAAGCTCAAAGCCGAGGGCTCTTATCTGCGCAAACGCGCTCTCGTAGGCCTTGCACTGAAGCGTGCAGCCCGTAAGCCCCGCCGCGCCGCGCAACTCTACGGGCAAAAATTTGCCGCTGTCGCCCATTTTCGGGTAGGTAAAAACCACGCAGTTTTTCGGTAAATTTTTCATCTCTCGCCTTTTGATCGAAATAGGTCGCAAAAATAGCATAAAAAATCTTAAACCCGCTTAACGGATGAAATTTTAATAAAATTTATCCCGCATTTCGGGCTTTTACTCGTTGTTTCCCGCGATCGTTTCGATTAATTTGCGTTTGTTGCGGCGGTTGTAAAGCACCGACGAAAGGAGCGATAGTGCGATGAATAATATCCCCACGGTGCCCGTTATGATTTCGCTTACTTCAAATTTCAGCTTGGCAAACATTATAAACGCCAAACACGCGATGGCGTAGTGCGCGCCGTGCTCCAGATAGGCAAAGTGCGACAGCGTGCCGCGCGCGACGAGATACAGCGTGATAGAACGCACGAACATCGCGCCGGCGCCGAGGCCTAGCATGATGATGAAGATATTATCGCTTAGCGCAAACGCGCCGATCACGCCGTCGAAGCTAAAGCTCGCGTCCAGAGTTTCTAAATACAAAAAGCCCGCAAGGCCGTTTTTTACGCCGTCCGTGCCGAAAAGGCGGTCGAAGCAGGAGATGAGTAGATAGAGTAAGATCGCGCCGAAATACGCTGCGCCGAGCGTTGCCGAACCCGTTTTAGCAAGCAGCACGAGCCCTGCGGCTAGAGCGATCAGCGTGGGGGCGTTTGGAATGCGCTTTAAAAATCGTACGAGTCCGTTATTTTCGATTATGCCTAGCCAGTGTAGCTCGCGCTGCGTATCGAAGAAAAAATCGCAAAAGACCATCAGTAAAAACGCGCCCCCGAAAACGTAAATTTGCGCCTCATTCTCGCTTAAAATTTCATGGTAGCGCTGCGGCTGCTTAAGCGCCAGCACGAGGGTTTCCCAAAGACCCAGATGCGCGCTTGCGGCGACGATGAGCATTGGAAATAAAAATCTCATGCCAAAAACCGCGATCGGAATGCCCCAGAGGATAAATCTGCTCTGCCACACCGGCACCATATCTTTTAGCACCTTGGCATTGACTACGGCGTTATCGAAGCTGAGGCTGATTTCGAGTGCGCATAAAAGCACGCAGATATAAGCGGCACCAGCACCGCCGATATAAAACGCGATAGCAAGCGCAATTAGGCTTACCACAAAAGAGGAATAAAAATATTTCATCGCTGTCCTAGCCGATTTTTTGCGCGATTTTAGCAAAATTTAGCCCTAAATTCTATATAATTGCAAAAATTCCAAAAAAGGCAAAAGATGCTTACCAATCCCGTATTTATCAGTATCTGTGTGATGTGCGCGCTATGCTTGCTGAGGTGCAACGTAATGCTCGCGATCCTAATCGGCACGATATGCGCCGTGCTCTCAAGCAATATTCCGCTGGGAGATGCCATAAATTTATTCATAAACGGCAATCCCGAAAACGCCGGTAGCCTCGGTATGGGCGGAAATTTAGAAACCGCGCTTTCATATCTGCTGTTAGGCGTCATCGCAAGCGCGATCTCAAAGACGAACTTAACGGCGATCTTGGTGCGCGCGGTGGCAAATTTAATCAGCGACAAAAAATACATCTTTATCTTTTCGATCGCCTTTTTTGCGTGCTTCTCACAAAATTTAATCCCCGTGCATATCGCCTTTATCCCGATTTTGATCCCGCCACTAGTCAAGATCATGAACTCGCTAAAGATCGACCGCCGCGCCGTAGCGTGCGCGCTGACGTTCGGCTTGCAGACGCCGTATATGGCGCTGCCGTTGGGATTCGGACTTATCTTTATGGGGCTAATCGAAAAAAATATGAACGCAAACGGTATCGCGGTAAGCCTAAGCGATATATCGAGCGTGATGTGGCTAAGCGCCGTGCCGATGCTCGTGGGGCTAGTGCTAGCCGTGATCTACTACCGCAAGCCGAGGGAGTATGCCGAAACCAAGCAGAGCCTGGATGCGCATTTTAGCGAGCTTAAGATGGGTATGCGCGAATGGGGCGCACTAGCGGGCATCGCGGTGTGCTTCGCGGTACAAATTTGGATCAAATCGCTTCCGTTTGCCGCGCTTAGCGGAATTTTAGTAATGCTTGCCAGTAAAGGCATCGAGTGGAAAAAGCTCGATAGCGTATTTGACGAAGGCGTGCATATGATGGGCTACATCGCGTTTTTGATGCTGATCGCCGCAGGATACGGCACGATCTTAAAAGAAACCGGCGGCGTGAACGAGCTGGTGCACGTAGCGAGCACTTTAAGCGGCGGCAAGCTAGGCGGTGCGCTGCTGATGATAGGCATCGGACTGCTGGTGACGATGGGTATCGGCTCGAGCTTCGGCACGATCCCTATCATCGCTACGATATACTGCCCGCTAGCCGCGCAGCTGGGCTTTAGTACGGCGGCGACGATCTTTATCATCGGCGTGGCTGCGGGTATCGGCGATGCGGGCTCGCCTGCGAGCGATAGCACGCTCGGGCCTACCGTGGGGCTGAATATCGACGGTGAGCATAGCCATATGTGGGATACCTGCGTGCCGACTTTTATTTTCTTTAATATCCCGCTAATCATATTCGGCATAGTCTTTTCGATGATGCTTTGAAATTTTATAAAATTTAGCCGCACGGCTTTGCTCGTAAATTTATAAATTTACGGATGCGTCCATTTTTAAATTTAGCTGCGCGGCTTTGTTTTTAAATTTGACCGCGCGATTTTGCCAAAATTTGTCTGCGATACTCGCGCGGTTTGCTTAAATTTAGCCGCTTTAAATTTAACCGCTCGCGGCGCGTTGATGAAAATCATTGCTAAAATTTGAAATTTCGCATAAAATGGGCGAAATTTCATAGCAAGGAGCGGTGGTGGAGCAAATTTATCCTTACGTGCAGATCGTGCATCTCATCTGCGCCATTATCTTTTTGGGCTACATATTTTTCGACGTCGTGATTTTTTCGCGGCTTAAAAGCGCGCTGGGCGCGGACTATGAGCGCGTTAAAAAAGCGATTGGCTCGCGCGCGATTAAGATCATGCCGGTTTGCCTTTTTACGCTGATAATCACCGGCGGAATGATGATGAGCCGTTGGGTCGGAAGCGCTAATGGCGGGTATTTCGGTACGCCGCTTCAAAAAATCTTTATGCTAAAAGTCACGCTCGCGCTCATCATCGCCGTGTGCGTAGCGATAAATTTAAGCTGCCGCGCGATGGGAAGGCCTGCGCCTGAGTTTTTGCGAGTAAATATCCACAAGATCGCCTTTGTATTCGGATTCATCATCGTGCTTTGCGCCAAGCTGATGTTTGTAGTATGATTTATGGCGCAAAATTTAGCGCTGGCGGCACGCTTTTATCGCGAAATTCTGTAGCGCGGCAAAGATTTAATTTTGCTTGCTTTTGAATTTTGTAGTTTGCTAAAAATTTTAAAATTCCATTTTGCTGGGCGGGAGTAGAAATTTAAGAATTTTAAATTCCACTATGTCTGCGCTAAAGCGCGAAATTTTAAAATTCCACTCCTTTTTTGTGCTGTTTTGTCAAATGCAATCTGCAAAATTTAATCTCATAAAATTTTAAAATTTCATCGCGAGTTTTAAAGCGCTCATAAAATTTCTCACTCAATTCTGCAGCTTTAAAATTTTGTAAAATTCTAAAATTTTAAATTTTACTGCTAGGATGCGGATGAGAATTCTAAAAAACTCGCACAAAATCGAAGCAAATAATGAAAAAGCGAATTTATTTGACGACTTTACTTACTATTTAATAATCGTTAAAGATATAAAAAGCTAAAATTGCTTTTCGCCCGCGGGCGAATTTAATGTCTGCTTACCATTCGGGCGGGATTTTGAGGTTTCCCGTAGCCGTAGCAATGGTTTTGAAATTATTTATGAGAAAGGAAAAAGGATGAAGAAATTTCTCTTAAGTCTGCTCGTCGCAGCTTTGGCTAGTAGCGCGCTCTGCGCCAGATCGCTCTCCGAGATAAAAAGTAGTGGAGTGCTTAGAATAGGCGTTTATGACGCGCAGCCGCCGTTTAGCAAGATAGAAGACGGCGTGCATCAGGGCTTTGAGGTCGATATGGCAAACGCCATCGCTAAAGATATGCTTCCATCAGGCGGGAAGGTGGAGTTTACCTCCGTGCTTGCAAATCAGCGTATAAAATTCCTACAAGAAGATAAGGTGGATGCGGTTATCGCAACTCTTACCGTAACTCCGGAGCGCGAGAAGCAGATCGATTTTACGACCCCGTATTTTAGCGTCAATATAGGCATTTTGACCCGCGTCGAAGATAAGATTAAATCCTTAAATGAATTGCAAGATAAAACTATTTTAGTTCTTAGCGGCGGTACCGCGGAAACATACTTTGAAAAGCAAGGCTATAATATCGCCAGATGCGATAACGCAAACGCTTGCTACAAGGCGCTAAAAGCTGGACAGGGCGACGGGTATGCCGATGATAACTTAGTCGTGCTGGCTTATCCGGTATTAGATAAAAAGGTTGAAGTAAATATCAAAAATTTAGGCACTTCGGATTTCTTAGCCATCGGCGTGAAAAAGGGCAATTCGGAGCTTTTGGATTTTCTAAACGGCGAGCTAATCAAGCTAAGCAAAGAGGGCTTTTTCAAAAATTCGTTCGATAATTTCATCGAGCCTTACTACAAAGGAACTGCAGAGAAAAAGTATTTCTTGCTGGACGATCTTTATAGCTTGCTGTAATTTTAAAAAAAGGGGGACGCTATGAAAAAGATAATCTTGGCGTTGATGCTGGCTGCGTGTTCGCTTCTTAGCAACACTTTGACTCAAATCAAAGAAAAAGGAGTTATTCGCATCGGTATAGATGGCTCGTCTCCGCCGTTTAGCGTCGTTAAAGACGGCGGATATAGCGGGTTTGAGATACTCTTAATCGAAGGGCTTGTTAAAGAAATTTTCGGTGATAAAGGCAGCAAGATACAATATGTCGTAACGGTAGGCGATGACCGCATAAAAGCGGTGCAGGACAACAGAGTCGATTTAGATATCGCGCTTATCTCGGTTACGAAAGAGCGTGAGAAGCTGGTAGATTTCTCCGATCCATACTTTAGCGTAAATATCGGCGTGCTAACTCGTAGCGACGATAATATCAGAAAGGTCTCCGATCTAAACGGAAAGACTATACTGGCGCAGCCCGGCACTACTGTGTTTGATTACTTTACGAAACAGGGCTATAACGTAGTACCGTGTGCGAGCGCGAATGAATGCTTTAATGACCTAAAATCGGGTAAGGGCGACGGATACGGCGATGATAATCTACTTGTATTTGCTTACGCTGTAGTCGACCGCAAAGTCGAAGTAAATATCAAGAATTTAGGCTCGACGGACTTCCTGGCCATCGCGGTGCAAAAGGGCAATACCGAGCTGCTTAACGCGGTAAATGCGGGACTAATTGAGCTAAGTAAAAAGGGTTTTTTTACAAAAATTTTTGATGAGAGTATTGAGCCTTTTTATAAAGGAACCATTGATAAAAAGTATTTCTTGCTGGACGATCTTTACAGCTTGTTTTAATTTAAAGTGGCGATGGATGGAATTCTATTCGCCGGCAAATTTTAGTAAAATTTAAAGGAATTTTATGAAAAAGATTATATTTGCGTTGTTAATCGCTTCGTGTTCGTTATTTGCTAACTCTTTAGCGCAGATCAAAGAAAAAGGGCTCATTCGTATCGGAATAGACGGCTCACTGCCGCCGCTTAGCGTCTCCGAGGACGGCAAATACAGCGGTTTTGAAATTTCGCTTATTGAAGAGCTTTCAAAGGAAATTTTCGGCGATAAGGGCGGCAAAATCGAATATGTCGTAACTCTAGGCAATGATCGTATCACTGCCGTGCAAGATAACAAGGTCGATTTGGATATCGCAGCCATCACGGTTACGAAAGAGCGCGAAAAGCTAGTGGATTTTTCAAATCCCTACTTTAGCGTAAATATCGGCGTGCTAACTCGCACCGATGATAATATAAAAACCGTAGACGATTTACAAGATAAAGAAATTTTAGCAGAGCCCGGCACTACGGCGTTTGATTATTTTAATAAGGAAGGCTTTAAAGTTATCTCATGCGCTAGTTCTAGTGAATGTTTCCGAGCGCTAAAATCCGGTCGCGGCAGCGGCTATGCGGACGATAATATGGTAGTTTTGGGCTATTCGGTCGTAGATCGCAAGGTAGAGGTAAATATAAAGAATTTAGGCACGACGGACTTTTTAGCTATCGCGGTACAAAAAGGCAACGATGACTTGCTAAACGCTCTAAACGACGGGCTTGTCAAGCTCAGCAAAAACGGCTTTTTCAAGAAAATTTTTAACGACAGCATTGATCCTTTTTACAAGGGCAAGGCTGAGAAAAAATATTTCTTGTTAGATGATCTTTATAAAATGTTTTAATTAAAAGGACGAAATATGAAAAAAATTCTACTAAGTATTTTGCTAGGTGCTAGCGCGCTTTGCGCTAACTCATTAGCAGATATCAAGCAAGCAGGCGAAATTCGCATAGGCTTGCAAGACTCCCAGCCTCCGTTTAGCTTCGATGATAACGGCACGCTAAAAGGCTTTGAGGTTGACTTGGCAAATGAGCTAGTCAAAAATCTATTCGGCAATAAAAAGATCAAAATCGACTTTATCGCCGTAGCATCTAAAGATCGCGTTCCTTCACTGGAGCAAAACAAAGTAGATCTCATCATATCCAAGCTTACCGTCACAAAAGATCGCGTTCAGAAAGTCGATTTTTCTTACCCGTATTATTCAGTGCAAATTGGCGTGCTAAGCCGTAAGGATGATAATATTTCAAGAATCGATCAGATCGCGCATAAAAAAATCCTAAGCGTTAAAGGCACAACTGCCGAGGAGCACTTCAAAAACGCGGGCTATGAGATTGCGACATGTACCGACGCGAATGAGTGCGTCGCTAGGCTAAAGGCTGGCGAGGGCATAGGCTTTGCCGACGATAATACCGTCGTACTCGGATATGCTAGAAACGACGCCGCGCTTGATGCAAAAATCATCAATCTTGGCAAGGTAGATTATATCGCCGTCGCCCTATCTAAGGGCAATACCGAGCTGCTTGATGCGGTCAATAGCAGCCTGGTAAAAATGTATAAAGCGAAATTTTTCCATAAGGCTTTTGACGAGGATATCAAGCCATACTACGGCGGTAAGATCGATAAAAAGCACTTCACGCTAGACGAGGTTTATAGCCTATTTTAAATTTAGGCACATTTAAAATTTTAAGGCGCCCCTTGGCGTCTAAATATACCCGTAGCTGCGATATTTGATCGCAGCTCGTTTTTGTCGCCAAGATTTTGGCGGCATTTATAATTTAAATTCCGTATTTTTGCGGGTCCGGTTGCGATATAAAATTTTATGATGTTTTGATATGCGGTTGTGAAAGGGCG